>Ga0302196_10000045_pt1 | contig 111877 bp, 88 predicted proteins | sample II_Bog_N1_3_FD_198794 | JGI IMG/M metagenome (GOLD analysis project Ga0302196, IMG submission 198794) | Peat permafrost microbial communities from Stordalen Mire near Abisko, Sweden - II_Bog_N1_3 | ecosystem: Environmental > Terrestrial > Soil > Wetlands > Peat | place: Sweden: Abisko... | reverse complement strand
TGCCACCCAGGAACAGGTGGGGCACGAGTATCTGACCGTCGCGTCTCTCGAGGATGTGATCAAGTCGAAGAAGGCCGCAGGGCGAGACAAAGACAAAGCGGTGATGCCCGTGCTGCTCGACACCCTCGCTGTGCGTCGAGAACTCGCCAAGACGAGGCGCTAGAACGACATCGCCACGCCCAGCCCGCCCCCTCGTTCGACCGCCACCGGGATCGGCCGCAGCGTCGCGAGCGGCGAAGGCTTCGAGTTGGCTGCCGGGTCGGGCTGCGCCTCGGTCGCATCGCTCCGCGCAGCGCGATCATTGTACTCATCGGCGAGCGTGCGGCGCTCTTCGACGCCGCCGTCGTCGAGGCGGCGCGCGATCCCTCCGGCGATTGCGACGCCGGTGCCCACGCCGATTCCGAGGAGGCCGCCGACGAAGAGTCCTCCCGCAACGTTGGAGTTGGCTGCCTGGCAGTTGGACGAAGCGTAAGTGAAGCAGATGTGGCTGACGACATAGACGAGGTCGCCCACCAGCACGACGAGTCCGGCCGCGGCTGCGATGGAGCCGCCGCCAATCATCCAGAGGTCGCGCGTGCTCCGCTCGTGGACCGCGTCGCCGAGATCTTGGCGGCCGACCAGCTTGTAGAACTCATCGGGGGTGAGCGTGGTGCGCAGTCCTTGCGAGTCGTTGAGCACGGCGATCCCGTCCGGCGTGATGGTCAGCAAACCTCCAGCGCTCGGCGCCGGGGGAGCAGGAGGAGGAGGCGGCGGCGTCGCCACCGGCGCGGCCTTCCAGCGGTTGAGCGTCCGCACCTGCGCGCGGGGGATGACCTGCTGCTCGCCGGAGCGGAGCCGGACCGTCACTGCGCTCTCGTCGTCGGCGAGGACGACGCCGCGGACGATGCCGCCGTCGACGAGCAGCACGGTATCGAGCGCATCGTCCGGGCGCTGCGGCGCTGCAGCCACGGGGGCCGCGCCCGGCTCCTGCGCGAGAGACGGGAGGGCGGCGGCGCAGCAGACGAAGAGGAACGCGACGGCAAATTTCATGGCAGGTCTCGGTTCAGGTGCCGTGTAGACGGAGCAGCGCGAGCGGTGTGACGAGTGGGCGGGCCTCGTACGTCATCTGGCTCTCCGGTAAACACCGCAGTGGCGGGATGCGAGATTTCAGCGGCCGGGGAGCGGCGCAAAACGAGCGCGGATGCGATTGCGCTCCTTTTGCGCCGGAGACAGTGGTTGTCTCGAGTGCGAAAGTGCCGGTCCCGCGTATTTGCCGCTGCGCGCGGCATTTCCTCGGCGCGTCCGCCGCTCCAAGAGATCTGCATTCCGCACAAAGCGCTGGGCCATCGGCTCAAAGCGATCGGCGCGGCGAATCATCCTCCGCTCGGCCGCAACAGCGCAGCAGCTCCGACTTTGCCGCTCGGCAATCGCGCCGAGGCGCGCGATTCGGGAGATAAAGAGGACATGAACTCGGACCAACCGCCCGCGTGGGTGCGCAGCCTGCTTGCGCTCGACCGCGCCGTCGACATCGCCGCGCGCGCCGAGGAGATGGTGCGCGACGAGCTGCTCGAGGCGCTGGTGCCGGCGGCGCAGCGCGATCGCGTGACTCGATGGATCTATTCGCGCCAACCTACTTATCTGCCGGGCGGAACACGCTTTGAAACAGGCCTGTTCGACTGGGAGGCCGCGGCCATCGGCAGCGCGCCCTTTCCCCCGCGCGGCCGCGTGCTCGTCGGCGCCGCGGGCGCGGGCCGCGAGGCGCGCGCGCTGCTGCAGCGTGGATATTCGGTGGTCGCATTCGAGCCGTGCGCGCCATTTGTCGAGGCGGCGCGTTCGGTGCGCGAATTGGGCGAGGCGAGCTTCACTCTCGCTTCCTATCAAGATCTCATTGCCGCTCTCGACGGAGCGGGCCCGCTGGCCGAGGTAGTTCGCGGCGCTCCCTTCGACGCGGTGGTGCTCGGCTGGGCGAGCTTGTCGCATGTGCTGGAGGAGAGCGATCGCACAGCGCTGCTGCGGGCAGTGCGCCGGCTCGCGCCGGATGCGCCGCTGCTCACGAGCTTCCTCCTCGCGCATCCGGTGAATTCGCAGGGCCCGCTCGAGCGCGCGCGGGCGCGGCTGCGCTCGGCGCTCGCCTTTGCGGGAACGCAGCGCGATCCGGGTCTGAGCTTCCAATCGCGCTCCGGCTTTGCCCACCTCTTTGCCGACGGCGAGATCGATCGCCTCGCCGCCGACACCGGATATGAAGTCGCGCGCTTCGTGGCGATGCCCCACGCGCACGCGTTGCTCTTGCCGTCAAAGCCGTGAGCGAGCCGTGGGCAAAGCCCTCTTTCGGCACGGCGAGAAATAGATCGGACCTGCCCCCGCTGATCTATTGACCCTCGCGGCAATGACACTGCGCCTGGAGCGCCGGCGCGCCCTCGGCTGCATAACCGCAGCTGTCCGCAATAACATCCACCTTCGAGTCTCGAGCCGCGCACCATCCACCCGCGCCCGCTCTTCACCCCCGGAAAACACAAGGCGCGGCGGGAGTCGATCTTCGATGCCGCCGCGCCGATGCGATCAATCGATGAGCAGCGACTCCGGCGACTCGAGCGCGCGAATCACTTCGTACAAGAACGCGGCGCCGATGTGCCCGTCGATGACGCGGTGATCGAACGAGCAGGACAGGTTCATGTGCTCGCCGATCTCGATCTCCGGCTTGCCCTGCGCATCGCGCACCACGCGCGGGTACTCCTTGATCTTGTGCACGCCGAGGATCGCCACCTCGGGATGCTTCACCACCGGCGTCGCCAGCAGCCCGCCGTCCTTGCCCAGCGAGGTGATGGTGAACGTCCCGCCCTGCAGGTCGTGCAGCTGGAGCTTGCTCTCGCGCGCGGCCTTCGAGAGCCGCTCGAGCTCGCTGCCGATCTGGCGCACGGAGAGGTTCGCCACATCGCGCACCACGAAGACGGTGAGCCCCGCGTCGGTGGCCGCGCCGAAGCCTACGTTGACGTCCTTCTTGACGACGAGCGCCTGCTTCTCCTCGTCCATCACCGCGTTCAGCTCGGGGTACTTGGCGAAGCCGACCAGGAGCGCCTTGGTGATGAACGGCAGGTAGCTGAGCTTCGCCTGGCCCTTCTTGGCGAGCTGCTCGTTGATGCGGTTGCGCAGCGCGGTCAGCGCCGACGTCTCGCACTCCTCGACGAAGGTGAACGGCACCACGTGCGCGTGGCTCTGCACCATCGACTTCGCGATCGACTTGCGCAGGCCGCGCAGCGGGCGGACCTCGTCGGCGGCGAGCGCCTGCACCGGCGCGGGCCTGGCGGCTGTGGGCGCGTGCGTCTCGCTCTGCGAGTGGGCGAGCAGGTCGGCCTTCATCACGCGGCCGGACGGGCCGGTGCCCTCGAGCGACGCGAGATCGACGCCCAGCTCGCGCGCCATGCGGCGGGTGACCGGCGTGGCGAGCACCTTGCGGCCTTCGTGCGACTGGCCGTTGCTCTCGTGTGCTGCAGACGCAACCGCGGCGCGGGCCGGAGCAGCGGCGTGCGGCGCAGAGACGGCGGCGGCCGCGGCAGGAGCGCGCGCGGGCGCGGCGGGGGCAGGCGCACGCGCGGGCGCGGCGTGCGAAGGCTGCGCGGGCGCGTTCGAGGCCTTCGAGCCGTGCGCCACGTGGGCCGGTCCGCCCTCGCCCACTTCGAGAACTACCAGCGTGCCGTGGACCTTGGCGACGTCGCCCTCGTTGCCGACGGTGTTGATCACCTTTCCGCGGCGCGGGCTGGGGATGGTCACCGTCGCCTTGTCGGTCATCACTTCGACGAGCGGCTGGTCCTCGATGATCTCGTCGCCGGCCTTCACCAGCCACTTGACGATCTCACCCTCGACGACGCCCTCACCAATGTCTGGGAGCTTGAACTCGAACTGGGCCATGGAAGACCTCGCGGCGCGGTGGACGGACCGGGGCTTCTACCGCGAGGGGCGGCCGAGCGAAAGTGCGGAGGCGTCGAGACAACGGCCAGCGCGGATGGCGCGGGCGATCCAGGAAAGAGTCGGTCCGGTGGCGAACTTTGCGCGCCGGTGTCTCGCCGATCGACGGACTCCCCGCGCGCGGCGAATTTGGTAGGCCGTCTGCTCTCGTCTGCTGAAGGAGTCCGCCATGGCCCGCCTGCGCTCCGCGACCTTGATGAAGCTCTGCACCGCCAGCGCGCTGGTGCTCGCGCTCGTGCCCCGCTCCGCCCGCAGCGACGGCGCGACCACCAACGAGATCCGCATCGAGATCGTCGGGCTGCGCACCGACAAAGGCATCGTTGGCTGCCTGCTCTTCACCAGCGAGGACGGCTTCCCCGGCGAGATGGACAAGGCCGCGCAGAAGGTGAAGTCGCTGGTCGAGCACGGCCGCGCCGCCTGCGTCTTCGACGAGCCGCGCGAAGGGACGTACGCCATCTCCTTCGTCCACGACGAGAACGAGAACGGCAAGCTGGACACCAACTTCCTTGGCATCCCCACCGAGGGCTACGGCGCGAGCAACGACGCGCGCGGCACGTTCGGCCCGCCCAAGTTCAAGGACGCGAAGTTCGAGCACAAGGCGAGCAAGCAGCTGCTCGTGCTGCACCCCGTCTATTTCTAGAGTTCGAGCATCGCGAGCGCCAACCGAGCGCCTCCCGATCCGCTTCTCTAGATCGGTCAACAGCCGCCGCGCGTCAGGCCTGCGCGGCGGCCAGCTTCTTCAGGCCCGCCAGCACGCGCGGCGCGAGCGGCAGGTACTCGTTCTCCAGCGTGTACGGGAACGGCGTGTCCCAGCCGGTGATGCGCAGCACCGGCGCTTCCAATTGATAGAAGCAGCGCTCCTGGATGAGCGACGAGATCTCGCTGGCGAGCCCCAGCGTGCGCGGCGCCTCCTGCACGATCGCGCAGCGTCCCGTCTTGCGAACCGAGTTGGCGACCGTCTCGATGTCGAGCGGCCAGAGCGTGCGCAGGTCGATCAGCTCGCAGTCGATGCCGTCTTGCGCCGCCTGCTCCACCGCCGCGAGCGCCTCGTGGAACATCGCGCCCCAGGAGAGCACGGTCATGCCGCGCCCCTCGCGCACCACCTTGGCCTCGCCGATCGGCACCGTGTAGTCGCCCTCGGAGACCTCGCCCTTGGCTGCGCGGTAGACGCGCTTGGGCTCCATGAAGAGCACCGGATCGTTCTGCCGCAAACAGGAGAGCAAGAGCCCCTTGGCGTCGATCGGATTCGAGGGGCAGACCACCTTCAGTCCCGGCGTGTGGATGAAGAGCGACTCGGGCGACTGCGAGTGGTAGTGGCCGCCCTTGATGCCGCCGCCCACCGGCGTGCGGATCACCACGGGAGCGGTGTACTGGCCGCCGCTGCGGTAGCGGAACTTCGCCAGCTCGTTCACGATCTGATCGAACGCGGGGAAGATGAAGTCGGAGAACTGGATCTCCGGCACCGGCCGCAGCCCGTTGAGCGCCATGCCGATGGCCGCGCCGATGATGCCGGCCTCGGCGAGCGGCGTGTCGATGACGCGGTCCGGGCCGAACTCTTCGATCAGCCCCACCGTCGCGCGAAAGACGCCGCCGAACTTGCCGACGTCCTCGCCGAGCACCACCACGCGCGGGTCCTTGCGCATCTCGAGGCGAAGAGCGTCGTTCACGGCCTGGATGATGTTCCACTGCGGCATGCGAGTGCGCCTCGAGATCGGTCCGGACTTTGGACTTTGGGCTTTGGACTTTGGGAAAGACTAGACTGCGGTGCTCTCGACCCAGTTCTTGATGAAGAATTCGCCCGCCTTGTAGCTGGAGCGGACGAGCGGGCCCGAGGCGACGAACTTGAAGCCCATCGCCAGGCCCTCTGCCTCGAGCTGCGCGAAGACCTCTGGCCGGACGAACTCGACGACCGGCAGGTGCTTCTCGCTGGGCCGCAGATACTGGCCGAGCGTGAGGATGTCGCAGTCGACCGCGCGCAGATCGCGCATCGCCTGCAAGAGCTCCTCGTGCGTCTCGCCCAGGCCCAGCATGATCGAACTCTTGGTGCGCATGCCGCGCGACTTGTAGTGCGCGAGCACATCCAGGCTCTGCGGGTAGCTGGCGCGGCGGTCGCGCACCGTGGGCGTCAGCCGCTGCACGGTCTCGATGTTGTGCGCGGCCACGGCGGGGCCGGCGTCGGCGATCATGTCGAGCGCGAACTTGCGGCCTTGGAAGTCGGGCGTGAGCACCTCGACGAGCGTCTTCGGCGCGGCCCGCCGCAGCTCGACGATGGCCTGCGCGAAGTGGCTCGCGCCGCCGTCTTCCAGCTCGTCGCGGTTGACGCTGGTGACGACGAGGTAGTCGAGCTCGAGGCGGCCCACCGCTTCGGCGAGGTGGCGCGGCTCGAGCGGATCGAGCGGCCGCGGCGCGCCCGAGTTCACGTCGCAGAAGCGGCAGCCGCGCGTGCAGACGTCGCCCATCAGCATCACCGTGGCGGTGCCGGAGCCCCAGCACTCGCCCACGTTCGGGCAGCTCGCCTCGGCGCAGACGGTGACCAGGTTCAGCTCGCGCAGCGTCGCCTTGACGTGCTCGAAGCGCCCGCCGCCGGGCATCTTCACCTTCAGCCACTCCGGCTTGGGCTCGCGCGCTTTCGCGCTGCCGGCGCGGCCCGCGCTCGAGGCCGCGGAGTTTCCGAGTTGCACCAGGGACGCCATGGGGCGGCTTGTATAGCGCAAAGGCCCGCCGTGGCGCGAGAGCCGCTGACGGCGGCAGCACGCCGCGCGCAGCCGCCCGCGCTCCCGCATATAAGGACGGCCATGGCCCCCGACGAACCGCTCGCCCGCGATCTCCCGCACACGCACGATGGCGAAGAGTGCTCCATCGCCGCGATGACCCGCCCCGCGCCGTCGGAGAAGAAGAGCGCCGGCCCCGACCCGCTCTCGCTGGTGCTCGATCGCGGCCAGGCGCTCTTGCTGGTCATCGACGTGCAGAAGAAGCTGGCGCAAGCGATGCCGCCCAAGGCGATGAGCGCAGTGGCGCGCAACGTCTCGGTGCTGCTGCGCGCGGCCGGCAAGCTCGGCCTGCCCATCGTCGCCAGCGAGCAGTACCCGAAAGGCCTGGGCCCGACGCTGCCCGCGCTCGCGAAGCTCCTGCCGCACCAGCCGCTCGAGAAGCTCGAGTTCTCCGCGGGCAACAACCAGGGCCTCGCCAAAGCGGTGCTCGGCGCGCGGCGGCGCCAGGTGATCATCGCCGGCCTGGAGGCGCACGTCTGCGTCTTCCAGACCGCGCGCGATCTCGCGCTGGCGGGCTTCCACGTCTTCATCCCCGAGGACGCGGTGCTCTCGCGCACGCCGGCCAACCTGCGCGCGGGTCTGCGGCTCTGCGAAAAAGCGGGCGCGCTGGTGAGCAGCACCGAAGCGATCCTCTTCGATCTGCTCGGCGCCGCGGGCACGCCAGAATTCCGCGCTCTCGCTCCGCTCATCCGCTGACGAAACAACCGGACAACATTCTGTTTGATTGCGCGCGACAAAGCTCCTCTGGTAATTGGGCCGCGCAGCACAACTATGGAGTCTGAATTGGCCCCCACCGAACGCGCCGAAGCAGAGATCGATTCCGAAGTCCAGAGCCTGGGTCCTGCGCTCGACTTCTTGCGGCTCCTCTGGTCGGTCGATCACGCGCTGCGCTCCTCCTCGAAGCGTTCGGATCGCGCGGCCGGCACCACCGCGCCGCAGCAGCTCGCGCTGCGCGTGCTCAGCCTCCGCCCCGGCATCACCTCGGGCCAGATCGCCGAGGCGCTCCACCTCCACCCGAGCACCATGACCGGCATCGTGCAGCGGCTCGAGCGCGACGGGATGATCACCCGCAAGGACGATTCGAAGGACGCGCGCAAGGCGCTGCTCACACTCTCGGCCAAGGGCAAGAAGAGCATCACCGGCCAGGGCGGCGCGTCGGAAGCGGCCATCAAGAAGGTGCTCGCGAAGATGCCGGGCAAGGTCGACGCCGCGCGCGAGCTGCTCTCGGCGATCACCGCTGAGCTCGAGTCCGTCGCGCGATAAGCGCGCCGGTTTCCGCGGAGCAGACGGGTCCTGCTAAGTTCGCGGGCATGCCTGCCACGCTCGATTTTTTCTACGACCTCGGGTCGCCCTACAGCTATCTCGCCTCGACGCAGCTCGAGGGGATCTGCCGCCGCACCGGCGGCTCGGTGCGCACGCTGCCGATCACGCTGGGCGGCGTCCGCAAGCAGCTCGGCACCCAGATCCCGCCGGCCGCGCAGCTGCAGTACATGAGCGGCGACGTCGCTCGCTGGGCCGCGCGCTACGGCGTGCCGATGACCATCCCCAGCGCGTTCCCGACCAGCACCATCAAGGCTTTGCGCGCCTGCGCCGCCGCCGCGCTCGAGAGCCCGCCGCAGGGCGACCGCGCCATGCACGCCCTCTTCCGCATCTACTGGGCCGAGGGCCAGGACATCGGCGATCTGAAGATCATCGAGTCGGCGCTCAGCGGCGCGGGGCTCGACGGCGCGCGGCTCGTGCAGCGCTGCGGCGAAGAGGACGTCAAGGAGCAGCTGCACAAGAACACCGCGCTCGCGCTCGACCGCGGCGTGTTCGGCGTGCCGATGATGTTCGTCGGCGAGCGCTCGTTCTGGGGCAACGACCGGTTGGAGTTCGCGGAAGCCGCGCTGCGGGAGGCGGTCCGCGACGAGAGGGAGGGGCGATGAGCTCGATCAAGCCGGACCCGAATCTGCTCAAGAAGTATCCCAACGCGATCACGCTGCAGCAGCTCGAGGAGAAGGCGCGCTTTCTAGGCACGCTCGCCGGCCTCGCGGTGGGCGAGTCGCTCGGCGCGCCGTTCGAGTTCCAGAAGGCGGGCGCGTTCACGCCGTCGGCCGAGATCATCGCCGGCGGCGCGTGGGAAGCGGGCGAGCCGACCGACGACGTCGAGCTGACGCTGGCGCTGATGCGCTCGGCCGCGCGGGGCAAGATCGATCTCGATGAGGTCGCGCAGAACTACCTGCGCTGGTTCAACGGCAACCCCAAGGACGTGGGCAACCTCACCCGCTCGGCGCTGCTCAACCTGCGCGCGGGCGAGCCGCCCACGCAGTCGGGCGCGCTGGCGTGGGAAGATTCCGATCGCAAGGCGGCCGGCAACGGCAGCGTGATGTGCTGCGCGCCGGTCGGGCTGCTCCACTTCAAGCACCTCGACGGCCTCGAAGAGGACGCCACGCGCGTCTCGCGCATCACCCACTACGACCCGCGCTGCGTGGGCGGTTGCAACGCGGTCGCCACCTGCATCGCGCTCTTGGTGCGCGGCGAGCACGACGAGGCGATCTCGCGCGCCGCCAGCGCCGGCGGCGAGATCCATGACGACGTGCGCGCGGTGATCGAGCGCGGCGCGAACAAGCGGCCCGAGCAGCTGCAGGTCGACGGCGACGACATGGGCTTCGTGCTGGTCACGCTCGAGCTCGCGTTCGCGGCGCTCGCCAGCGCGACCTCCTTCGAAGAGGGGATCCTCTCGGTGATCGCGCGCGGCGGAGACACCGACACCAACGGCGCCGTCGCCGGCGCGCTGCTCGGCGCGAAGTTCGGCAAGAGCGCCATCCCGGATCGCTGGCTGAAGAAAGTCCGCGCGGTGCCCGAGCTGCTCTCGCTCAGCGAGGCGCTCTACAAGATCGTCTAAGGCGCGAGCGGCGCCGTCTCGATCTGCACGTCGCTGCTGGTCATCAGCTTGTGGATCGGGCAGCGCTCGACCACCTCGTAGAGCTTCTGCTTCTGCTCGGAGGTCAGCTGCGCGCCGTGGAACGCGAGCCGCAGCTTGAGCTTGTAGACGCCCTGCCGCTCCTGCGACTCGTCGCGATCGACGTGGCTCTCGACCCGCTCGAGCGGGATGTGATTGCGCTTCGCATACCAGGTGGCCGTCAGCGTCTTGCACGCCGCCAGCGCGGCGTCGAAGTAGTCGTGCGGGCTGGGCGCGGAATCGATGCTGCCCATCGACGCGCCCACGTCGGCGCGCAGCGAGTGCTCGCGGATCTGCAGCTTCTGCGGATAGGTGTTCGGCGTCTCGGTCTGGCAATCGATGGTCATGGCATCTCTCTCGTCCGCGCCAGGCGCGGGTTTGCGCGATCAGTGGTTCTCGTGGAGCGGGATGAACTCGAGCTCGTCGCCAGGCACCCGCGGAAACTTCCGCTCGCGCCAGTCGCGCTTGGCCTGCTCGATCTTCTCTTTCGACGAGGAGACGAAGTTCCAGTCGATGAAGCGCGGGCCGTCGAGCGGCGCGCCGCCGATGACGAGCAAACGGCTGTGCTGGTTGGCGGTGACGACGACCGGCACAGAAGGATTGAACACCAACAATTGGTTCGCCTGCGCGCGGTGCGTTTCGACGGCCAGGTCTCCCTCGATCACGCAGAGCGCGCGCTCGGGGGCGAGCGGCAGTTCCAGCGACGCGCCCGCCTCGAGCTGCACGTCGAGAAAGAGCGGCTCGGCCGGGTGCCGCAGCGGCGAGCGCGCGCCGTGCGCCTCGCCCATCAGCACGCGCAGCTGCCCGCGGGGAATCGGCACGTCCGGGAACGACTCCGCCGGCTGGTGTACGAACGACGGCGCGTCGTCTTCGTTCTCGCGCGGCAGACCGAGCCACAGCTGCGCGCCGTGCACGGTGCCGCCGCGCGCGCGAAACGCCGGCTCCGAGCGCTCCGAGTGCACCACGCCGCGGCCCGCGGTCATCAAGTTGATCGCGCCCGGCTCGATCCGCTGCGCCGAACCGAGGCTGTCGCGGTGGAGCACCTCTCCGGCGAACAGGTAGGTCACCGTCGAGAGGCCGATGTGCGGGTGAGGCGCGACGTCGAAGCCCTGGCCGGGCGCGAACGAGACCGGGCCCATGTGATCGAGAAAGACGAAGGGGCCGACGTGGCGGCGCTGCGCGACCGGGATGAAGCGCGCGACGCTGACGTTGCCCACCGGGCGCGCGCGGGCGTCTATGACCAGCTCGACGGCGGGGACGGAGATCGCCATGCCGGCCTCCTGCGGGCGGCGCGAGATGCGCGCTGCTGCTCTATGCCGGGACGCGCGGCCGGGCAATCGCGCGCGCCGATCAGGTTTCGTCGAGGTCGAGAGCGTCGAGGTCGTCGTCGAGCGGCGGGGACGCAACGGACGGAGCCGGGGCGCTCGGGTCCGGAGCCGTGCCGCGGACCGGCTCGCGGCGCGGGCCCAAGTCAGGGCCGAGCGGGCCGCGCATCGGGCTGCGCGACGGCACGCGCAGGCGCGGCTGCGCACGGGCGGGGATGTAGATCTGCGGCGCTGGGAGCGGATCTGCGAGCGGGCGGCGCTTGAAGAGGCCGCGCTGGCCGGCGGTGAAGCCGAGCGCGATGAACGCGGGCGCGAGTGGAGATTCGCTGGCTGGTACGCCGTCGATGCGCGCGATCAGCACCGCGCGGCGTCGGCCCTCGTCGACCTGGTTCGAGAGCGCCTGGGCGAGCGCGGCGAGCGACTGCGCGCGCGCCGGCTCCCCGCCCGTCAGCTCGGGAAGGAACGTCTGCAGCGACGGCTCGGCGCCGCGCGAGAGCACCGCGAGCAGCGCGCCGTCGCGCAGGATCACCTGCGTGCGGGCCGAGCGCTGCGGGCGCGCGCCGCCCCGCTCGGGCCAGGGGAGCGTCGCGCCGTAAGGGTTGGCCGGATCGGTCGCGGCCAGCACCCACGCCGCTGCAGATGCGTTGAACCCCATCGATAATGATTGCGGTGCCAACGATTTGGGATCGGCCGCACTCTCGCGCAGCGCGCGCAGGCGCTCTTCCGCTCCGGGGAGCGCGAACTGCAGCGCGCCGAGGCCTTCGACGAAGTAGCCGCGGCGGACGCGGCCCGCGTCCTCCATTGCCTTGAGCACGCCGTAGACGGCGGAGAAGCCGCCGGCGACTCCCTCGGCGTGGGCGGTCTCGCGGACGACGATGCCGTAGCGACCCAGCAGCGTGCGGGCGAGCGCTGTGGCCCGTTCGGTGGCGCTGCCGAGCGGCGCGGGCAAGAGCGACCAGCGCCCTTCGCTGCCGGCGGGCGGCGCGCGGCGGGCGGCGAGCAAGCGCGAAGGATCCTGCCGGCGCGGTGCGGAGCCTCCCTCTGCGTCGCGATCTCCGGCGAGGCGCGCGCGCAGCGGCAGGAGCGTGTCGTTGGTCGCCTCGCCCGCCCAGACCAGGTCCCACAGCGCCGCGAGCAGGTCGCGCCCGAACGCCGGCAGCTCGCGCTGCAGCTCGTGGAAGAAGCTCGCGCCCCGGCGCGCCAGCAGCTCGCGCAGCGTCGCGTGGAGTTCGCCCTCGGCCTTCCGCGCGGGCGGCGCGAGCAGCGGCGCGTCCTCGGCGAGGTAGAGCGCGACGCGGCCATCGCGCGGGCCGCTCGCCTCCAGGCCGCGCCAGATCACCTGACCGCTGGCACAGAGCTGGTCGAGCTCCTCGGCGCGCAGGCCGTCGAGCCGCGCCCCGAGCACCTCGTAGAGCGACGACGCCGGGATGGGCGCGCCCTGCAGCTGCTCGACGACCGCGAGCAGCCCGGGCGCGCCGTGCTGGCGGCGCGAGAGCCCCTGCCACTCCAGCGAGAAGCGGGCGAGCGCCTCGGCCGGCACCGGCTGCACCTCGCGCCGCAGCCGCGCCAGCGAGCGGCGCTTGAGCTGGCGGAGCACCTCGGCGTCGACGTACTCGCGCGGCGGCGGCGTGGGCTCGTTCGCGGCCGAGGCGCGCCGGGCCTTGCCTGGCGCGGTCGCGCGCGCGTTCAGGTCGCGCAGGTTCGCCTCGCGGCGGGCGCGCAGCGGCGCGGGAAGGAACTCCCCCTCGAGCACGCGGCCCTGCGCCGAGAGCCGCGCGAGCGCCGCGCGGACCGACTCCAGCGGAGCGGCGAGGCGCCGCGCGATCTCCTCGGCAAAGAAGGGTCCGTGCGTGCGCGCGTATCGAGAGACGAGATCTCCCAGCGCATCGGCGACCGGCGCGAGCAGTGCCGCGGGAACTCCGCGCGGCAGATGTAGCGCGAGCGCGTCTCGATAGCGCGCGGCATCTTCCACCGCGATCAGCCGCTCCTCGCCAGCGATGTGCAACGACAGCGCACGGTGCGCGGCGATCAGCTCGTCGCACCAACCGGCGAGCGCCTCTCCTTCGCCGGGCGGCGCGCGCCGCGCCAGCTCTTCGCGCGAGAGGTCTCCCAGCGCGAGCAGCAGATCGTGGACGCCGTCTGGCGAGCGCAGCGGCCGCAGAGCCGCGCTGGGTGCAGCCGCGCGCGATTCGCGCTCCGTTCCGGCCGGCTCGCCCTCGTTGTCCGCCGGCGGCACGTCGATCGCGAATCCCAGCCGCTGTGCCGCGCGCTCGTGCTCTTCGATGGCCTCCCCATCGAGCAGCTCGCGCAGCTCCGCGTCTCCGAGCAGCTCCCGCAGCTGCGTCTGGTCGAGCGAGAGCGCCTGCGCCCGCCGCTCGGCCAGCGGCGCGTCGCCGTCGTAGAGGAAGTTGGCGACGTACGAGAAGAGCAGCGACGAGGCGAACGGCGAGGCCTTCTGCGTGTCGACCGTGGTCACCCGCAGCGTGCGCTGCTGCACGTCGCGCAAGATCTCCGTGAGCGCGGGCAGGTCGAACACGTCGCGCAGGCACTCGCGGTACGTCTCGAGCAGGATGGGGAAGCTGCCGTAGCGGCGCGCGACCGCGAGCAGCTCGGCGGCCTTGCGCCGCGTGGCCCAGAGCGGCGAGCGCTGCCCGGGCCGCCGCCGCGGCAAGAGCAGCGCGCGGCCCGCGTTCTCGCGGAAGCGCGACGCGAACAGCGAGGTGTTGCCGAGCGCCTGCGTCACCAGCTCTTCGATCTCGTCGGGCGAGGGAAAGAAGAGCGAGACGTCGGGCGGCGCGTCGACCTCGGGCAGGCGAAAGACCATCCCGTCGTCGGTCCAGAGCGTGTCGGTCTCGAGGCCGCGCTCCGCCTCGAGCCGCGCCTGCACCGCGGTGGCCCAGGGCGCGTGCACCCGCGCGCCGAACGGCGTGAGCACGCAGACGCGCACGTCGCCCAGCTCGTCGAAGAATCGCTCGACGACGATCTGCCGATCGCTGGGGACCTCGCCGGTGGCGGCCGCCTGGTCGCGCAGGTAGGCGAGCAGGTTCTTCGCCGCGCGCTCGTCGAGGCCCTCGCGGCGCAGGCGCGCGTGCCCCTTCGCATCGGAGCCCGCGCTCAGCTCGCGCGCCAGCTTGCCGATGCGCGCGCCGAACTCGCGCGAGCGGCCCGGTCCATCGCCGCGCCAGAACGGCATCTTCCCGGGCACGCCGGGCGCGGGCGAGACGAGCACGCGGTCGTGGGTGATCTCGTCGGCTCGCCAGGAAGACGCGCCGAGCATGAAGACCTCGCCGACGCGCATCTCGTGGACCATCTCTTCGTCGAGCTCGCCGACCCGCCGGCTCCTGGCCTCTGTCTGCGCCGAGAGAAAGACGCCGTAGAGGCCGCGGTCGGGGATGGTCCCCGCGTTCGCCACCGCCAGCCGCTGCGCGCCGTCGCGCGCCTTCAGCGTGCCAGCGCTCCGGTCCCAGGTGATGCGCGGGCGCAGCTCGGCGAACTCGTCGCTCGGGTAGCGGCCGGAGAGCATGTCGAGCACGCCCTCGAACGAGCTGCGCGGCAGCTCGGCGAACGGCGCGGCCCGGCGCACCATCGCGTAGACGCTCTCGATGCTTTGCGTCCCAACTGTTGCGATCGCAACGATCTGCTGCGCGAGGACGTCGAGCGGGTTGCGCGGGAAGTAGGTCGCCTCGACCTGCCCCTCGGCCATGCCCGAGGCGGCCGCCGCCGACGCCAGCAGGTCGCCGCGGTGCTTGGGAAAGAGCACGCCCGAGGGCACGCCGCCGACGTTGTGTCGCGCGCGCCCCAGCCGCTGCAGGCCGCTCGCGACGCTGGGCGGCGACTCGATCTGCACCACAAGCTCGACCGCGCCCATGTCGATGCCCAGCTCGAGCGACGAGGTGGCGACGATGCAGGGCAGCTCGCCCGCCTTGAGCCGCTCCTCCATCTCCTGCCGCTCCTCGCGCGCGACCGAGCCGTGGTGCGCGAGCGCGATCTCCACGCCGGCCAGCTCATTGAGCGCGCTCGCCAGCCGCTCGCCGACGCGGCGCGAGTTGACGAAGATCATCGTCGAGCGATGCGCGCGGATGAGCTCGAGCAGCCGCGGGTGCAGGGCCGGCCAGATCGAGCGAGGCGCGGCCGCCGCCAGCGTCGCCTCGCCCGCCATCGCCTGCAGCGTCCCGTCCGCTCTGGGCGCGGCCGCGCGGTGATCGGGCCGCTGCCTCTTGCGCTCCCGCGCGAGCGATTCGCGCGGCTCCTCCAGGCCGCCCAGGTTCGCCAGATCGTCGACCGGCACCTCGACGGTCAGCTCGATCTGCTTCTTCGCGCCCGCGTCGACGATGGCCACCTCGCGCGGCCGGATCGCGCCGCCCGCCCCCGGCGCGGCCCCGACATCTTCGAGACATTCGCCGCCGCCCAGCAGCCGCGCCACCTCGTCGAGCGGGCGCTGCGTCGCCGAGAGACCGATGCGCTGCGTGGGCGCGCGCGAGGGGTCCCTCTCGCGCCGCAGCGCCTCGAGCCGCTCCAGCGAGAGGAACAAATGCGCGCCGCGCTTGGTTGCCACCAGCGAATGGATCTCGTCGACGATCACCGTCTCCACGCTGCGCAGGGTCTCTCGCGCGCGCGAGGTGAGCAGCAGGAAGAGCGACTCCGGCGTGGTGATGAGGATGTCCGGCGGCGCGCGCCCCATGCGGGCCCGCTCGCCCGCGGGCGTGTCGCCAGTGCGGATGCCCACGGTCGGCCGGTGGAACGAGATGCCCCCGCGCTGGGCCGCGTCGGCAATTCCCGCGAGGGGGCCGCGGAGATTGCGCTCGATGTCGACCGCGAGCGCTTTGAGCGGCGAAACGTAGAGCACCCGGCAGCGCTGCTCCTTGCTGGGAGCGGGCGTGAACATAATCCGGTCGAGCGACATCAAAAAGGCAGCAAGCGTTTTTCCCGAGCCCGTCGGTGCCAAGAGGAGCGTGGAGCTCCCGTCCAAAATGGGCGTCCATCCGGCTGTTTGTGCGGGCGTGGGCTCGCCGAACGCCGCGCGAAACCAGCCGCGGACCGGTCCGTGGAAGCGCTCCAAGGGCGCGGAGTGGGCGGGGTGAGCGGGCACGAGCCTCTGGCACGTAACTCTCCGGCCCGGAAGCTGCAACAGATCGCGTCCATCGGCATCCAACAACGCAGCAGAGAGTGAGTGAGCAGGAGTGCGGCACGGAAGTCGAGGGATCAGGGACGTCGATCGCGGCTCTGAAGCTCTCTTTCATGTCTTCGTGAATCCGGGCCGCTGCTGGGACGTACAGACAGAGCAGTGGAGTTCATTCTGGGGTGGAGAAGGAGGTAGGCCATGCGCGACCGCAGCGAATTCGACGACCTCGCACCGCTGATCAAGATCATCCGGGCTCATCCGCCGTTCGATCGGGAGACAGAGCTCGTCGTCACCCGCAAGGCCCGCAAGGGAGACAAGCGGGCGCAGGAGAAGCTCGTCACCCACAACTTGAGCCTCGTCATCTCGGTGGCTCGCAAGTTCATGGGCCGCGGCGTGCGCCTCGAGGACCTGGTCCAAGAGGGCAACTACGGCCTGCTCAAGGCGATCGAGCACTTCGATCCCGAGAAGGGCAACCGCTTCTCCACCTACGCGGTCTGGTGGATCCGCGCCTACGTCACGCGTTCGCTCAAGGACGGCCCTTCGGCGGTGCGTCGCACGATGCCCAACGGCGGCCTGCCTCCGCGAGACATCTCCCTCGAGGAGACGCTCGACGCGGAAGGCGAGAGCACGCACTTGGACCGGCTGCCCGACGAGGGCCCCACGCCCGATCAGCAGCTGATGCGCGAGGAGGAGCGCGCGCAGGTTCGCGACGCGCTCACCAAGGTGCGCAAGCGGATCGGCGAGCTGGGCTGGGACATCCTCAGCGACCGGCTCACGCAGGACGAGCCGCGCACGCTCGAGGAGCTGGGCAAGGAGTGGGGCCTGTCGCGCGAGCGCGTCCGGCAGGTGGAGAAGAGCACCCGAACGTTCCTCTCCCGCTACCTGGCCGAGTTTAAGGACATCGACGAGGCTGCGTAGGGCTGGCGGTTTCGCGGCGCGGCCGCACGAAGCCGACACGATCGGTGGCGCAATTCCGACACGGCGGAAGCGGATCCCAACGGGTCCCTTCCGCTGTGTCGTTTCTTGCGCCCGCGCACCGCACCGGCGGCGGGCGCGGCTGCGCGAGCGGCCGCCTTTGCGGCAGCTACCAGGCCTCGCGGCCGCCGATGAACTCGTAGGGATAGCCCCACGCCGGCTTGCTGGCGGCGTCGAGCTCCTTGCGATCCTCGGGCGTCAGCTTCACCTCGAGCGCCTTCAAGTTCTCCTGCAGCTGCGTGAGCGAGCGCGCGCCGACGATGATCGAGCTGATCTCGCTGCGGCCGAGCAGCCAGGCGAGCGACACCGCGGCCGGCGTGGTCTCGTGGCGCCTGGCCACCGCGCGCACCGCCTCGAGCGTCTTCCAGTTTTGCTCGGTGGCGACGGCGGCGAACGAATCCTTCCACGCCTCCAGCCGCGAGCCGGCCGGCGGCGGCGCATTCTTCTCGTACTTGCCGGAGAGGAAGCCGCGGCCGAGCGGGCTCCACACCAGCGTGCCCAGCCCGAACGCGCGCGCGGCCGGGACCATCTCGCGCTCGGCGTCGCGCGAGACGAGGCTCCACTGCAGCTGGATCCCCTCGAAGCGCGACAGCCCGCGCTTGTCCGCGGCCCAGAGCGATTCGGTCAGCCGGTAGCCGGTGTAGTTCGAGCAGCCGGCGTAGCGGATCTTGCCCGCCTTCTGCAGATCATCGAGCGCGCGCAGCGTCTCCTCGACCGGCACCGAGCCGTCCTGCATGTGGATTTGGTAGAGGTCGATGAAGTCGGTCTGCAGCCGCTTGAGCGACTGCTCGCAGTTCCAGATGATGCTCGCGCGCGAAGCGCCGGTCTCATTGGGCCCCATCGCGCCGGTGGTGCCCCGGGTGGCGAAGCGGCACTTGGTGAGCAGCGTGACCTTCTCGCGCTTGCCTTGCAGCCAGCGGCCCAGCAGCTCCTCGCTGCGGCCTTCGCTGTAGACGTTGGCGGTGTCGACCGTGTGGACCCCGAAGTCGAGCGCGGCGTCGAGCACGCGGCGCGATTCGTTGTCGTCGGAGACGACGCCCTTCATGAAGCCGTGTGCCTCGCCCATCGTCATCGCGCCCAGAGAGAGCGCCGAGAGGCGCAGGCCGCTTCGTCCGTATTGCCGGTTTTCCATGGTCGACTCCTGGCTGGTTTGCCCTGTGGCTAGCGCTGCGAGCTCGCGGTGGCGAGCCGATCTGCTGCCGCGTGGAGCTGCTCTGAGGCGCGAGGCCTCCACGCGATTCGCCCCGGCGACTGTGCTAGCACGGCTCTTCGGATGCTCCCCTTCGGCGCGCTCTCCATCGACCAGCTCTCCGCCGACGCGGTCGACGCCCGCCTGCGCGCGGTGGCGAGCCGCTTCTCGCCCGCGCTGCAGCCGCGCGTCGAGCGCATCCTGATGGCCGCAGCGCAGGCGATCCCGCAGCTGGCCGATCTCGATCTGGTGCGCCACGAGAGCGGCGCCGCCTCGCACAGCTCGCACTCGCTGGCGGTCTGGGAGGAGCTCGCGCCGGTGATGGCGACCACGGTACAGAGCACGCACGAGATGATCGCCATCGCGGAAGAGGCGTTTCCGCCGCCGCCCGAGGTCGATCCGCTCGACAACCTCGACGCCGCGTTCGGCCCGCCCAGCACCACGCCTTCGCGCGGGCACCTCGACGGCACCATCCCCGAGCCGGTGAGCGACGAACAGGAGATGTCGAGCCTGGTCTCGGCGATCGCCGGCGGCCTGCGCAGCGACGTGGCGCGGCTGGGCGAGCGTCTGCGCAGCCCGGCGGTGATGATGGACCCCTGGCACCTCATCGGCGACCTGCTCGAGTTCCGCGGCCGCTTGCGCGCGGGCATCGGCGAGCTGATCTTCGAGATCGCCTGCCGCGTCGAGGAGGTCGATCGCGCGCAGGTGGTGCCCGGCTACCAGAGCGATCTCGACGCGGCGGTGCTGCTGCGCGCGGCCGCCACGAATCTGTGGGTGCTCTTCGCGGCGCTGCACGAGCGGGCGCTCGAGGCCAGCGCGGACGAGCTGGGGCGCATCCACGCGGAGGCGCTCGCGCAGCTCTCGGCGTTCGCGCGCACGCGCGCGATCACCTCGATGAGGACGGCCGACAAGCGCATCTTCCTCGAGACGCGCGCGCAGCTGCACCAGCTCAAGGAGGACGCGGCGAGCCCGCTCGAGGTGCGCCAGTCGCTCGACAACATGTCGACGTTCCTCGAGTCGCTGGCGGTGATCAGCCGCCGCGAGAACCTGCGCCAGCACGATCGCGCGGCGCTCGCGGGCGCCGGCCGGCTGCTCGAGGGGGCGCAGAACGCGCTCGAGGCGGGCGAGCTCCTTCGCGCGCGGCAGCAGCTCTCCGGCGCGGCGCGCGCGGCCTGGTCGCTCTACGGACGCGAGGGCCAGCTCGACGGCTGGCTACGCGGCCAGCGCCACTTTCCCGTCGAGTGGCTCGCCGACGGCGAGCTCGCGCGCGAGGTCGAAGAGCTGGGCTCGCTGCTCGGCGGCATCGCCGTCGGCTGATTTCCCGCGATAGGAACGCAATATCCGCAGCGCGCGTTTCTCCTCGACGGAATATCCCTCGCGGGATATCGAGCAACTATCCGTTCGCCGATGCGCCCTTCGCGAGAATCGCTTCGCAGGGTGCCTTGAGGTCCTCCATGCCGCGCCCGTTGCCCCCTGCCCGTCTCGCCGTCGTCTGCTCCGCGGCGCTCGCCGCTGCGCTCGCGGTCAGCTCCTCCGCGCGCGCCGACGAAGGGATGTGGACCTACGACAACTTCCCCGCGAGCGCGGTGCTGCAGAAGTACGGATTCGCGCCCGACCGCGCCTGGCTTGACTCCGCGCAGCGCTCGTCGGTGCGTCTCGCCGGCGGATGCTCGGGCAGCTTCGTCTCGCCTGATGGCCTGGTGATGACCAACCACCACTGCGTGCGCGCCTGCATCACACAGCTTTCGAACCGCAGCCACGACTACGTGTCGAACGGCTTCTACGCGCCGGCCGCCGAAGCCGAGGTGCGCTGCCCGGAGATCGAGCTCAACGAGCTGCTCTCGATGACCGACGTGACCGCGCGGCTGACCGCGGCGACGAAGGGCCTGAAGGCCGGCTCCGCCGAGCAGTCGAAGAAGCAGCAGAGCGAGCAGGCGGCCATCGAGAAGGAGTGCGCGGGCGGCGACGGGAAGCTGCGCTGCGAAGTCGTCGCCCTCTACCACGGCGGAATCTACGAGCTGTACAAGTACCGCCGCTACCAGGACGTGCGGCTCGTCTTCGCGCCCGAGCAGCGCGCGCCCAAGTTCGGCGGCGATCCGGACAACTTCGAATTTCCTCGCTGGTCGTTCGACGCCGCGTTCCTGCGCGCCTGGGACAACGGCAAGCCGGCCCACCCGGAGCATTTCTTCAAGTGGAGCGCGGCAGGTCCGAAGGCGGGCGAGCTGACGTTCATCTCCGGCAACCCGGGCTCGACGCACCGGCTGCTCACGGTCGCCGAGTACATCTACGAGCGCGACGTGGCGACGCCGGAGCGGCTGTTCGATCTCGCCGAGCTTCGCGGCCAGCTCTCGCTCTTCGCGCACCACTCCGCCGACGCGGCGCGGGTCACCTCGGCCGAGCTGCTCTCGGTGGAGAACAGCTACAAGGCGCTGCGCGGCCGGCTCGAGGTGCTCACCGATCCAAAGTTCATTCCGGCCAAGATGGCCGAGGAGGCGAAGCTGCGGCTGGCGGTGCGCAAGAAGCCGGCGCTCGAGAGAGATGCGGGCGGGGCGTGGGACGCGATCGCCCGGAGCGTCGAGGCGCTGCGCGCGCGGCACAAGGAGTTCATCCAGCTCGAGGGGACCCACTCGCTGGCGCCGCGCACGGAGCCGGCCTGGTATGCGGGCGCGAAGACCTTGCGCTTCGCGCGGCTGCTGGTGCGCGCGGCGGCCGAGCGGCAGAAGCCCGACGCGGAGCGCCTGCGCGAGTGGGGCGACTCGAAGTTGCCCGCGGTGCAGCAGACGCTTGCGAGCCCCGCGCCCTTCGCGAAGAAGCTGGAGATCCTCAAGCTCACCTTCGGCCTGACCAAGCTGCGCGAGCAGCTCGGCACCAGCCATCCGTTCGTGCAGAAAGTGCTCGGCCCCAAGTCGCCGGAGGAGCTGGCCACCGAGCTGATCGAGGGCTCCAAGCTCGACGACCCGGCGGTGCGCAAGGCGCTCTACGAGGGCGGCCAGGCGGCGGTCGACGCGTCGACCGATCCGGCCATCGTGCTGATGCGCGCCGTCGACCCCGACGCGCGCGCAGTGCGCCGCTGGTACGAGGACGAGGTGGCCGCGCCCGAGACGGCGGCCTCCGAGGCGATCGCGCGCGCCCGCTTCGCGCTCGAGGGAACCCAGGTCTATCCCGACGCGACCTTCACGCTGCGCTTGAGCTACGGCGCGGTGAAGGGCTTCCCGCTGCGCGGCGCCGAGGTCGCGCCGTTCACCGACTTCGCTGGCGCGTTCGCGCACCAGACCGGCCGCGAGCCGTTCGCGCTGCCGGAGAGCTGGAACCAGGCCCGGGAGAAGCTCGACGGCAGCGTGCGTTTCGACTTCGTGAGCGACAACGACATCATCGGCGGCAACTCCGGCTCGCCCGTCTTCAACCAGCAGCAGGAGATCGTCGGGCTCGTCTTCGACGGAAACCGCGCCTCGCTGGGCGGCGACTACTACTTTGACGACAGCGTGAACCGCGCAGTCTCGGTGGACAGCGCGGCGATCGTGCAGGCGCTCGACAAGATCTATGGCGCGACGCGGATCCTCGAGGAGATCGGCGTGCGGCATCCGGTGCCGGCGCAGCCAGCGGGCCGCTAGCGCGAGAGGAAGACGGCGACCTCGGACTTGGAGGCCTTGCCGCCCGCGACGCGCCTGACCAGGTCGGTGAGGGCGCGATCGTCCGCGTCGATCTCAACGCCGTTCAGCTCGAGGAACACCAGCGCGATGGCGAGAGCTGCGCGCTTGTTGCCCTCGACGAATGGATGGTCCTGCGCGACGTGAAAGAGACAGGCGGCGGCCATCTCGAGCAGCGTCGGGTGGAGAAACTGCCCCGCGAACGTCGCCCGCGCCATGCCGATCGCGGACGCCAGCATCTCGCGGTTTCGCACGCCCGGCGCACCGCCGTAGACGTCGATCTGGTGCGCGTGGATCCGCAGCGCATCCTCGAGCGAGATGAAATCCGGGTCTTTCACTCCGCGAGCTTCTTGAACACCGCACCATAGCGGCGGTCGAGCTTGCCGAGCAGCTTGTCGATGTTCGCGTTGCGCTTCTTGTCGCGCGGCTTGCCGATGGAAATGATGCCGTCGATCACGTCGATCTCGACGGTGGCGCCCGGCTTCAGGCCCGCCGCCGCGAGCAGATCCTTGTCGAGGACGACCGCAGCAGAGTTGCCCGAGCGGGTGAGCGTCTTCAGTTTGGACATACTGACAAAATAGCCGTTTCGTCAGTACGCGACAAGCCGGCGCGCTAAAGATTGCGCAGCCAGCGCGCCATCGTCTCGCGGACCTCGTCCCGGTGCAGCAGCAGCACGAAGTGGCCGCCCTCGAACTCCGCGTAGCTGCCGTGGGCGCGGCTGGCGAACGCGCGCGCGGCCTGGGCGGGCGCCATCGGATCGCGCGCGCCCTGCACCACCAGCGTGGGCAGCCCTGCGCCGTCGCCTGAACCCGGCACGCCGGAGATGAGCAGAAGGCCGTCCAGCTCGTCCGCGAACTTCGGCGCGAGCGCGCCCGCGCCGACGCCGCCGTTCGAGAGCCCGGCGAGGACGATCTTGCGGATGCCGCGCGCGTGGACCGCGTCGATCGTCGCGCGCAGCGTCTCCTGTCCGCGCTTCTCGGCCCAGCGGCCGGAGAAGTCGGTCGAGGGGCAGTACGTGATCGCATCGACTTCGCGCGCCGCTTGCGCCACCAGCCAGCACTCGAGCGTGAAGTTGCCGGCGTAGCCGTGGAGGAAGATCACCGCCGAGCGCGGCGTCCCGCGCGCCTCGATGATCACCGTGTCGAATGCGCGCGGCGATTGCCGCTGGAGAAACGTGTCGAGCACCGCGGAGCCGCTCACCGCCTGCTCGCGCCGCTCGTCGACGTAGGCCGTGCGCATCGACGCGATCAGCGCGTCGCTCTCCGCCGGCTTCATGTGCCAGAGAAAGCGCAGCGCCCGCGCGCCGAGAAGGCTCACGTCCTGTTCGTCGAGCCATCGCCCCAACCAGCGGGCGCGCGGCGAGGGGTCGCGCAGCGAGAGCGCCACCAGCTGCGTCCTGCCGAACCCTCCCGCAACGAGCCGGAAGGCGGCGGTGCCCGCGAGCAGCGCGGCCGCGCCCAGAGCCGTCGCGCGGCGCGTGCGACCTCGCGAAAGCAGCGCGCTGCCGAGCAGCCCGGCCGCCGCGATCTCGAGCCAGCCGCAGGGCGAAAAAGAAGCGAGCGAACCCAGCAGCGAGAGCCCGAGCGCGGTCACCAGCAGCGGCGCGCCGAGGAGCGCGCCCAGGAAGACAGCAAGCCGTTGCGGAGGCTGGCGCGGCTCGCGAGGGTCGCCGTTCGCCGGGCTCGTCGCGCTCCGTGCGCTCAATGCGGCATCGCGTAGAGCTCGTCGGCGGCCTGCGCCGCGTGCTCGTCGAGCTCATCGATGCTCTTGCCGCTGGCGATGGCCGAGCCGAGCAGCCGGCCCTCCTTCGTCTCGTGCAGGCGCAGCGTGATCTTGTAGTGCGTGCCGATCTTCTGGATCACACCGCTGACGATCAGGTCCGCGCCGATGCGGCGGCCGGTGTCGACCTCGCACTCGCCCTCGCACTCTTCCAGCTTCTTGCCGCTCGCCTGCAGCAGCACCAGCAGGTTCTCGCGCGTCATCACGTCGAGCTGCGGCGCCTTGCGCAGCGTCTCCTGGCGGACCACGTCGGTGAAGTACTGCGCGCTTTGCTTGCCGATGTCCGAGGAAAAGTTGCGCAGGTCGAGCACCGCCAGCTTTCCCGCGAGCATCGCGCGCGTCCGCGCGGGGGGCGGGTTCGCGGCGCTGGTGAGCAGCGCGGCCTGCTGCGCTGAGTCCGCCGCCCGGTCGTAGTCGCTGCGCGGGGCCTGGCTTGTGCGCACCGTGTCGGTCTCGCTGTCGAGCACCTGCGCGCCGCGCGGCGTGAGCTCGGCGACCGCGCGGCTCTGCGCCAGCCGGTTCGCGAGCGCGCGCGCGAAGCAGGGCATGATCGAGTCGGGGATGCTGACGAAGCCGCCCATGTCGCAGGTGTTCGGCCCGTCGTAGGCGACGTGCTCGAGCAGCGTGCGCCCGGTGCGCACGTCGGCCTCGAGGTAGCTGATGACGCCGCTCAGCTCGCTGCGCGTGACCACGATGTCGAGCTGCGAATCGCTCTGCACCACCACCGCGCCGAGCGCGCGCAGGTCGTCGCTGAGCGCGGCGCAGAACGAGAACGAGTCGTTGCTGCTCACGCTGGCGCAGTCGGTGTGCACGCGCAGCGTCTCCAGCGTCCGCGCGCGAGAGAGGGTCGGGATCGGCCGGGCCGAGCCGCACGCGGCGAGCGGCAACCAGAGCAGCAGCGCAGCGCGCAGGGTCTTTCGCATCCGCTCTCTATCCACGATGGCCTCGAGTGAATCAAGCGCGCCACGCGCGGGCGAGCCCTCGCGTCAGCGCATCGTCGCGAACAGCTCGTCCGCGGCAGGCGCGGTCTTCTCGTCGAGCTCGTCGAGGCTCGAACCGCTGGCGACCGCCGAGCCGAGCAGCCGGCCCTCCTTCGTTTCATGCAGGCGCAGCGCGATCTTGAAGTGCGTGCCGACCTTCTGGATCTCGCCGGTGACGATCAGGTCGGCCGAGAGCAGCCGGCCGGTCTCGACCGCGCAGCCGCCCTCGCACTCCTCGAGCGTCTTGCCGCCCGCCTGCAGCAGCGTGCGCACGTTCTCTCGCGAGAGCACCTCGAGCTGCGGCGCCCGGCGCCGCGTCTGCTGGCGGACCAGATCGGTGAAGTAGTCCGCGTTCGCGTCGCTCACCTCCGGGGTTCGCTTGCGCAGCTCGAGCACCGCGAGCCGGCCGGCGAGAGCTGCGCGCGGCGGCGCTGGTGGCGGGCCAGCGCGCGGCGCGTCCTCCGGCGGCGATTGCGCGGCGTGCGCCTCGGCCCAGGCGCGCCGGCCTTGCGGCGTCAGCTCCGCCACCTCGCGGCGCTGCGCGAGATCGTTGGCGAGCGCGCGCGCGTAGCAGGGGAGGATCGACTCGAGCAGCTTGGAGAGCACGTCCGGGCTGCAGCCCTTCACGCTCTCGGAGTCGAGGTGCTCGAAGAGCGCGCCACCGATGCGGACATCGACCTGGAAGTAGAGCGACCCGGTGCGCGGTTCGTTCTTCACCGCGGAGATCTCGAGCTGCGCCCCGGAGGGGACGAGCTCCGCGCGCAGCGCGCGCAGGTCCTCGTCCAGCGCCGTGCAGAACGCCGCCGCGCGCGGCGAGCAGTCGGTCTTCACCCGCAGGCCCTCGAGCGCGCCCCCGGTCGACAGCGTGGGGAGCGCGCGCCCGGCACCGCACCCAACCGCGAGAGCGCACACCGCCGCTGCGACCGCGAGCTTTTGCATGCGCGTCTCTTTCCACGAACGCGCCCGGCCCGGCAAGATCGCGCCCGCCCTTCCGCGCGTTGACGCGCTCTGGATGCGCCATTACTGTCCGCCGCTCTTTTTCTCGAGAGCGACGGAGCCCACGATGCGCGCAGCCTGGATCGAGAAGCGAAGCGGCCAGATCACCCGATCGGCGAACGTCACGCAGATGCACTACGCGCGCGCCGGGGTGGTGACCGAAGAGATGGCGCACGTCGCCCAGCGCGAGCGGCTCGCGCCCGAGTTCATCCGCAGCGAGGTCGCGCGCGGCCGGATGATCATCCCCGCCAACATCATGCACCCCGAGCTGGTCCCGATGGCGATCGGCATCGGGGCGTCGTGCAAGGTGAACGCGAACATCGGCAACTCGCAGGTGCTGGGAGATGCGAAGGGCGAGTTGGAGAAGCTCGACCACTGCCTCAAGTACGGCGCCGACACGGTGATGGATCTCTCCACGGGCGGAAACATCCCGCAGATCCGCAATGCGCTCCTGCGCCACTCGAGCGTGCCGCTCGGCACGGTGCCGATGTACGAAGCGATCGAGCGGGTCAAGCACGTGGACGATCTGAGCGCCAACGATCTGCTCGACATCGTCGAGGAGCAGGCGAAGCAGGGCGTGGACTACATGACCATCCACGCCGGCATCCTGCGCGACTTCCTCCCGCTCGCGCAGCACCGGATCACCGGCATCGTCTCGCGCGGCGGCGCGCTGATGGCGCAGTGGATGATCGCCACCGGCAAAGAGAACCCCTGGTACACGCACTTCGACCAGCTCTGCGAGATCTTCAAGAAGTACGACGTGAGCTTCTCGCTGGGCGACAGCTTGCGCCCCGGCTGCCTCGCCGATGCGTCGGACGAAGCGCAGTTCGCCGAGCTGCAGATCCTGGGTCACCTCACCAAGCGCGCCTGGGAGCACGACGTGCAGGTGATGGTCGAGGGGCCCGGCCACGTGCCGATGGATCAGATCCAGATGAACATGGAGAAGGAGCGCGAGGCCTGCTTCGAGGCGCCTTTCTATGTGCTCGGGCCGCTCACCACGGACATCGCGCCTGGATATGATCACATTACCTCTGCTATCGGCGCCGCTCTGGCGGGGTGGCACGGCGCTGCCATGCTTTGCTATGTGACGCCCGCCGAGCACCTCTCGCTGCCCGACGCGAAGGACGTGAAGGACGGGCTGATCGCCTACAAGATCGCGGCGCACGCGGCGGATCTGGCGCGGCACCGGCCGGGCGCGCGCGATCGCGACGACGCGCTCTCGCGGGCCCGCTACAAGTTCGACTGGAACGAGCAGTTCCGCCTCTCGCTCGATCCCGAAGGCGCGAAGGCCAAGCACGATTCGACGCTCCCTCATGAGGCGTTCAAGACGGCCGAGTTCTGCTCCATGTGCGGCCCGAAGTTCTGCTCGATGAAGGTGCACGGGCACCTCGGCGAGAAGAACATCGCCGACGTCACCGAGCGCGCCGACGCCGCGGTGGTGGCCAGCGCGCTCGCCTTCGCCAAGGCCCACGCGCTCCCGCGCACCGGCTCGGTGACCGAGCCGCAGCCGGTCTCGCTCGCGCGCAAGACCGCGCCCAATGCGGGGCAGCCGGCCGCGACGCTGCAGACGCTCGAGACGCTCCCGCCGCTCGGTCACTTCGACGCGCGCGGCGCTGGAGCCGTTCCGTCGCAGGGCGAGTAGCGGGATGGCCGAGGGCGGCGCGAAGAAGGGCGTGATGTCTCCGGAGGAGGCGCTCGCGGCCGCGCTCGCGGCGCTGCCGGAGCGCGCGCCTTCCGAGCCGCGCGCGTTCTCCGGCGCCCTGGTGATCGACGCGCTGGAGGCCGAGCCGCCGCGGGTGGTCATCCCCGCGCAGCCCGCGTCGCTCGCCATCGAGACGCACCGGCTCACCCGCCGCTTCGAGGCGCAGCTCGCCGTCGACTCGCTCTCGCTGCAAGTCCCGCGCGGCTCGTTCTACGGATTCCTCGGCGAGAACGGCGCGGGCAAGAGCACCACCATCTCGATGCTCACCGGCCTGCTCGCACCCTCCTCGGGCACCGCGCGCGTGCTCGGGTTCGACGCGTTTCGCGACTCGACCGAAGTGAAGCGCCGCATCGGCGTGGTCCCCGACGGCATGATGCTCTTCGACCGGCTCACCGGCCGCGAGCAGCTGGTGCTGGTCGCGCGCCTCTACGGCATCGATCGGCTGGAGGCCGCGCACCGCGCCGACGAGCTGCTCGCGGTGATGGAGCTCGACAAGGACGCGCGCAAGCTGGTCGCCGACTACTCGTTCGGCATGAAGAAGAAGCTGTCGCTCGCGAGCGCGCTCATCCACTCGCCGGAGATGCTCTTTCTCGACGAGCCGTTCGAGGGGGTCGACGCGGTGGCGAAGGCCTCGCTCACCGAGCTGCTCGCGGACCTGGTGCGCCGCCGCAAGCTGACCGTCTTCATCACCTCCCACGTGCTCGAGGTGGTCGAGCGGCTCTGCACCGACCTGGGCGTCATCCACCAAGGCAGGCTCGTCGCGCAGGGGACGCTCGCGGAAGTGATCGCGATGGCGCCCGGCGCGCGCGGCCTGCCCGACGCGTTCGTGCAGCTGGTCGGCGGCGGACGACAGGCGCACAAGACGCTCTCGTTCCTGCCGTGAGCGTGCCCGCGTGAGCGCCATTCCGATGAACGCGGCGCAGCGGCTCGGCGAGCAGACCCGCGCGCTCATCGGCCTGCGCTGGACCGTGTGGCTGCGCCGCGCGCGCAGCGAGGGCAAGTGGGGGCGCATCGTCGTCGGCGTGCTCGGCCTGCTCTTCGGCCTCGCCATCTCCGCCTTCGCCGCCGCCGGCGTCTACGCGCTCGCCGACGAGATGCAGAGTTCGCCCAAGGCGCTCGCCGACGCGGGAGGATCGCTGGCGCTGCTCGGCATCCTGCTCTCCGGCCTGCTCGGCGCGCGGCTCTACCTCTCGGTGATCTCGGTTGCGACGGGCGTGCCGTTCCTCCACCCACGCCGCTTCCTCGTCTACGCGGTGCCGCCGATGCTGGTCACCGCGATCAACTGCCTCGCGCAGCTGTTCGAGCCGGCCTGGCTGGTCTTCTACGTCCCCGCCGCGTGCATCGCCTGGTTCTTCTCCGCGCTCCCGGGCGCGCCCGGCGCGGGCGAGATGCTCCTCGGCCTCGCCCTGCTCTTCCTCTGCGGCGCGTCGCTCCTGCAGCTGATCATCTCGATGGTCGCCGAGCTGTTCGCGCACAAGGCGACCCGCCGCGTCGCTTCGCTCGGCATCCTCGCGCTCGGCTGGGGGACCTCGCTCGCCTTCTCTCACGCGTCGAACGCGCCGCGCGCGCTCTCGCCCGCGAACCTCTGGGGGGTGGCCCGTTGGACGCCGCCCGGCTGGGCCGTCCTCTTCGCCGACGCGCTCACGCACGCGCGCTGGCGCGGCGTGCTCGGCTACGCGCTGGCGCTGCTCGCGACCGCGCTGGGCGCGGCCTTGATCAGCCATCGTCTCTCGCTGCAGGAGGCGCGCCGCCCGGCCGAGACGACGCTCGCCCCCGCGTCGGTGGCGAAGGGCCCCGCCGGATGGCTCCTGCCCTTCTTCTCCGGCCCGACCTCCGCGCTCATCGAGAAGGAGACGAAGACCCTCTTCCGCGCGATGTGGCTGCAGATGATCGCCGGGCCGGTCGGCTTCCTGGTGATGCGCTTTGCGCTGATGCAGGGGCGCACCGGGCACGGCGGCTCGCCGCTGCTCGGGAGCCAGCCGCTCCTGATGGGCGCGGTCTACGCGCACCTGGGCGTGCTCAACTGGTCGGTGAACATCTTCGGCGTCGACGGCCAGGCGACGCGGGGGCTCTTCCTCTGGCCGCTGCGCGGGCGCACGGTGCTGGCGGCGAAGAACGCGGTCGCCTACGCGGTCTCGCTGCTCATCTTCCTGGTGCTCGCCGCGCTCGCGTCGGTGAGCGCGCCGCTCTCGGCCGGGCAGCTGCTGGTCGGCCTCTGCGCGCACGCGGCGACCTTCCCGCTGCTCGCCGCGCTGGGGAACACCGCGAGCATCTACTATCCGTCGCCGATGAAGGGCGGCCGCGTGGTCCGCCAGCCGGGCGGCGCGACGGCGTTCGTGCGCATCGGCGCGCTCGCCGTGATGGCGCTGACCGCCTGGGCGCCGTACGCGCTGGCGAAGCTGCTCGGCCTGCCGCTCATCGCGGCCTACCTGGGCGAGCTGGTGGTGATGGGCATCGCCTACGGCGGCCTGCTCTCGTTCAGCGAGAAGCTGCTCGAGACGCGCCGGGAGAAGCTGCTGCAGGCGCTCGCCAAGGACGATTGAACACCGGCGCGCGATCGCTCTCGGCCGCGCCAGGAGCGTCCCGCAGCGCGCTCAGCCGTCGAGCAGCTTGCTGGCGAGCACCTGCATCGCGCGCTGGGCGGCGCGCATCTCTTCGGGCCCGAGCTCGCGCACCGCCAGGGTGACCCGCTCTTCGACCGTCCCTTCGCGGCGCGACGCGACCCGCTGCCCCTGCGGCGTGAGCGCGAGGAGGAACCGGCGCCGGTCGTGCGGATCGGCCGCGCGCCGCACGAGCCGGTCGCGCAGCAGCCGCTGGACGATCCCGCTCATCGTGCCCGGGTCGAGGTGCAGCAGATCCGCGAGCGCGCCCGCCGTCATCCCCGGGGACTCGCTCAGCAGGCGGACGACCAGCCGCTGCGGGCCGGTGACGCCCAGGTCGCGCTCCATCCGCTTCGAGGCGCTCTGCAGGCCGTGGTGCACCTGCCAGAGCAAACGCAGCAGAGCGAGCGGAGGGATCTCCCCGCTCGCTCCGCTCTGCTGCGTCCGCTCGGCTTGAAGGGCGTCCCCCGGCCTGGCCGGCGGCTGCCCCTCGCGCTCACTGCCGCGAACGGAATGGGTCACTTCGCGACCACGTCGTCGCGGCGGTTCTGGCTGTAGCCGGCCTCGTCGTGCGCGTTCACCTTCGGCTTCTCGTCGCCGAAGCTGATGGTGTTGATCTGCGCCGGCTTCACGCCCAGGCGGGTGAGGTAGTTCTTCGCCGAGTCCGCGCGCTTCTGTCCGAGCGCGAGGTTGTAGGCCTCGGTGCCGCGCTCGTCGCAGTTGCCCTGGATCTGGATGGAGAGGTTGTCGTGCTTGGTCAGCACGTCGGCGACCTTGCTCAGCTTGGCCTCCGCGTCGGGCGTCAGCGTCGCCTCGTCGAAGGCGAAGAAGACGCTCACGTTCGCGAGTTCGCGCAGCGCCGCGTCGAGGTCGGCCGAGCCGGCCGCGGCGAGGCCGTTGTCGGTGTGCTTGTTGGCCGCGTCCTTGGCCGCGTCCTTGTACTGCTGCGCGGTGAACTGCGGCTGGGTGTTGGTGCGGGTCTGGCCCTGCTGCGCGTGGCTGCAGCCAGCGGCGCAGAGGGCGAGAGCGGCAGCGACGGGAAAAGCGCGGATGAGGAATCGCATGGTGAACCTCCGGTGCATGGTTTTCGGCGGCTCCGTGGAAGAAGGCTGCTTACCCCGCGTGGCGCGAGACCGCAACCAATTCGTTGGAGCTGCAAGTATTACAATTGACTCTCCAGCTTGATTCCATCGAACGACAATCATTGGAGCTGCAACATATTCCGGCGGCTCCTCCGGAAGGCCGTTTTGCTCTCTCCACTACTGTCAGGACCGCCGCCGCCGCGCATCAGCCACGCGCAGTTGACACGCCAAAGGCCCGGGGGCTACTCCACGCCCTCTCGCAGGCACCCTCGTTTCGGAGGAGTTCATGGCCCAGTACGACGTGGCGATCATCGGCGCAGGACCCGGCGGATATGTGGCCGCCATTCGCGCCGGGCAGCTCGGCCTCAAGACCCTGGTGATCGACCGCGACGAGCGCGTCGGCGGCACCTGCCTCTTGCGCGGCTGCATCCCGACCAAGTGCCTGCTGCACGCCGCCGACGTCCTCGAGGAGGCGCACGACGGCGAGAAGATCGGCGTGCACGCGGAGAACGTCCGCATCGATATGACCGGCGTGAACGCCTACAAGGATCGCGTCGTCGCCAAGAACGTGAAGGGGATCGAGTTCCTCTTCCGCAAGAACAAGGTCGACCGGCTGCACGGCACCGCCAAGATCGTGGCTGCGAACAAGCTGCAGATCTCCGGAGGGCGCGACGGAGATCAGACGATCGACGCCAAGCACATCATCATCGCCACCGGCTCGGCGCCGCGGCTCATCCCGGGGATGAAGCCCGAGGGCAGGCAGATCGTCACCTCGGACGAGCTGCTCAAGAACGACGCGGTCCCCAAGCGCCTCTTGGTGCTGGGCGCGGGCGCGGTCGGCGTCGAGTTCGCCTCGGTCTACCGCCGCTACGGCAGCGAAGTGACCATCATCGAGATGATGCCGCGGCTGCTCCCGGTGGAGGACGAGGACATCTCGGCCGAGATGGAGAAGGCGCTGCGCCGCAAGGGCATCCGCTCGCTCACCGGCAGCAAGCTGGAGAAGGTCGAGCTGGTCGGCACCACCGGCGTCAAGGCCACCGTCACCACCGCCAAGGGCACCGAGGTCCTCGAGGCCGAGATGTTCCTCTGCGCGGTCGGCCGCCGCCCGGTCACCGACGGCCTCGGCATCGAGGCGTTCAGCAAGGTCAAGGTGGAGCGCGGCTTCATCGAGGTCGACCCGGAGACGCTGCTCACCGGCGAGAGCTGGCTGTCGGCGATCGGCGACGTGGTGATGCTGCCCGGCCGCGGCCACCCGCAGCTGGCGCACCTCGCGTCCGCCGAGGGCATCTTCGCCGTCGAGCGGCTCGCGGGCCAGAAGCCCCACCCGGTCAACTACGATCTCGTCCCTGGCGCCACCTACTCGGACCCGGAGGTCGGCTCGGTCGGCCTCACCGAGAAGCAGGCCAAGGACAAGGGCTACCAGGTCCGCGTCGGCACCTTCCCCTTCTCGGCCAACTCGAAGGGCATGATCCTCGGCGCCACCGAGGGCCTCTGCAAGATAGTTGCAGATGATAAGTATGACGAGGTGCTCGGCGTGCACATCATCGGGCCCAAGGCGACCGAGCTGATCGCCGAGGCCTGCTCTCTCTTGCGGCTGGAGACGACCAGCGAAGAGATGATGCACGTGATGCGCGCGCACCCGACGCTCTCGGAAGTCATGACCGAGGCGGCCCACGCGGTGCGCGGCAAGGCGATCCACATCTGAGCAAACGGCGCGCGGCCAGGACCGGGGCCCCGCCCCGGCGCAGAGCACAGGCGGCATTGAACCTGCCCGGCGCGCAGAGGAGCATTCGCTGCCGATGAAGACGGAGAAGGAACCACTCAGCCGCGGATACTTCGCGACCGTGCTCGCGCTGATGGGCGCGCTGCCGGTCGCGTCGATCGCCCTCGAGCGCGCCGTGGCCTCGGCCCCGCGCGACCTGCCGTCCGCGATCGGCGCCTGGTTCATCTTCTGGGGGATCGGTGTGCGGCTCGCGACCGCGGGGTTGCGACAGATCGTGCAGCCGTCGTTCACCGCGCGCGAGATCTTCCACCACCAAGGCGCGGAGAGCGAAACGATCGTGCGCGAGCTGGGCTTCGCGAACGTCTGCCTCGGGCTCACGGCGATCCTCTCGCTGTTCGCGCCGGGCTGGCGCATGGCGGCCGCGTTCGGGGGCGGCCTCTACTTCGGCATCGCCGGACTGATGCACGCCATCAAGAGGCCAGCGACGCCCAACGAGTGGGTCGCGCTGATCTCCGATCTCTTCATCTTCGCGATCGCGGCCGGCTGGCTCGCGCTGCAGATCGCTCGCTAGGGGTCTCCCTCATCGCCCGGGCCGCAGCCATCGACGCTCTCGGCGACGGGAGCGGCAATGAGGCCCCCTAGGCCTGCTTGCGAAACCGCGACATGTGCGCGGGCAGGTCGACCAGCAGCGGGATCTTGTGCGTCGGGTGGATCTTCCGCGCCCGCTCGAGCAGCACCGCCTCGCTCTCGACGATGTTCGGATCGGGGATGCAGCAGTCGACCGGGCAGACGAAGGCGCACTGCTCTTCATCGTGGAAGCCGACGCACTCGGTGCAGAGCGCGGGGTTGATCACGAAGATGTCCTCGCCCTGCTTGATCGCGCCGTTCGGGCACTCGGGCTCGCAGGCGCCGCAGTTGATGCACTCCTCGGTGATCATCGTCGACATGCTGCGCTCATAGAGCGGCGCAATGCCGCGGGTCAAGGCCGCGCGCTCGCACGCGCAGCTGCCCTCGAACCCGCGCTCGAGGCCTCGCCCCTCGCCCTCGAACCGCGAACTGCGCCTTGCACCCGCCTCCCCTCCGCGCGATACCTCGCCCGCCTCTCACCGGGAGCTCCTCGTGGCCCAGCGCACGCCGCTCTACCAGGCCCACCTCGACGCCGGCGCCCGCATGGTCGAGTTCGCCGGCTGGGACATGCCCGTCCAGTACAAGGGCGTGATCGAAGAGCACACGGCGGTGCGCGAGCGCTGCGGCCTCTTCGACGTGAGCCACATGGGCGAGGTGCTCGTCACCGGCCCGCGCGCGCTCGAGGCGCTGCAGCGGCTCTGCACCAACGATCTCTCCCAGTGCAAGGACGGCCAGGCGCAGTACTCGGCGCTCTGCGACCCGCAGGGCTTCGTCATCGACGACATCATCGTCTACCGCTTCTCGGCCGAGCGGCTCTTCGTCTGCGTCAACGCGAGCGGGCGCGAGAAGGACTTCGCCTGGATGCAGGAGCAGTCGGCCGGCATCGAGGGCGCGCACTTCTCGCAGGAGAGCGACGCATGGGCGCAGCTCGCGGTGCAGGGCCCGAAGGCCGCGGCGCTGGTCGACGGCCTCTGCGAGCCGCGCGTGATCGAGCTGGCGAACTACCACTTCAAGACCGCCACGGTGGCCGGCATCGCGGGCTGCATCGTCGCGCGCACCGGCTACACCGGCGAGGACGGCTTCGAGATCTTCTGCCCGCCCGCGCGCGCGACCGAGCTGTGGAACGCCTTGCTGGGCGCGGGCCAGAGCGTCGGCATCGCGCCGTGCGGCCTGGGCGCGCGCGACTCGCTGCGGCTCGAGGTCGCGTATCGCTTGTACGGCAACGACATGGACGCCGAGCACACGCCGCTCGAGGCGGGGCTGGGCTGGATCGTCAAGCTCGACAAGCCAGGTGGCTTCATCGGGGCGGACGCGCTGCGCGCGCAGAAGGCGGCGGGGCTTGCGCGCAAGCTGGTCGGCCTCAAGCTGACCGGCAAGGGGATCGCGCGGCACGGATATCCGGTGCGCGCCGAGGGGGCGGAGCAGCCGTGCGGCGTGGTGACGTCGGGGACGATGTCGCCGAAGTTGAAGGAGGCGATCGCGCTCGCGTATGTGCCGGCGGCGCTGGCGAAGGAGGGGACGCGGGTCGAGGTGGAGATTCGCGGGAAGCCGGTGGCAGCGGTGGTGGTGAAGACGCCGTTCGTGCCGCCGGCGACGAAGAGCTGAGGTTCGGGGTTCGGGGTTCGAGGTTCGAGTGCGAGCGCGAGGTGGCGCTCGCGGGTTTGATTCTCTCTGGGAGCACGTTCATGGCCGACTATCCGGACACGCTGCGCTACACGAAGGACCACGAGTGGGCTCGCATCGACGGCGCGGTGGCCGTGGTGGGCATCACCTTCTTTGCCAAGGATCAGCTCGGCGACGTCGTCTTTCTCGAGCTGCCGGCCGAGGGGACGCAGCTCAAGAAGGGCGATCCGTTCGGCGTGGTCGAGAGCACCAAGGCGGTCAGCGAGCTGTTCGCGCCGGTGAGCGGCCGCGTGGTCAAGGTCAACACCGAGCTCGCGGCGGCGCCCGATGGGGTCAACGAAGACCCGCACGGCCGCGGCTGGATGGTCGAGATCCAGATGTCCTCGCCGGCCGAGGCCGACGAGATGCTGACGGCGGCGCAGTACAAGGAGCTCGCCAAGTAGGTCGCGCGGGGCCGCGCGGGGAGCGGCCCGCAGCGATCCGCGGACGCGAGAGGCGACGACGATGGCCCGACTTCGCGAGCTCGATCTGCGCGGCCTGCTCTGCCCGCTGACGTGGGCGCGCACGCGCTATGCGCTCGAGTCCATCGAGAGCGGCGGCGAGCTGCGCGTGCTGCTCGATCACCGGCCGGCGGTGCCGGACATCAAGCGCAACGCGGAGGAGCTGGGGCACGAGGTGCTGCTGGCGAAGGAGCAGCCGGAGCTGGGCCGCGGAGTCTGGGAGATGCGGCTGCGGCGCGGCTAGGTTCGACTGCGAGCGCAAGACCACGCCTCCCGCACGTCAGCTCTTGATCGGTCGTAAGCCGCGGCGCACCTAGTACCCCGCGCGCGGGGGCGGCGGCATGTACGCCGGGCCCATGTGCACCAGCGGGCCGCCGTGCTCGGCCTCGAGGATGAACGTGAAGCCCAGCGTCACCGTGCCCGACTCGCCGATGAGGCCGGGCGGCGGATTGGGGATGCGCTCGGCCTTCTTGAACGCGTCGACGGCGACCCGGTCGAGGAACTCCACGCCCGACGAGCTGCCCACTTTCGCCTCGAGGATCTCGCCGCTCTTGCCCAGCGTGAAGACCACTTCGGTGCGGCGGTCCTTGAACAGGTAGGTCTGGCCGGACGGGTCGCGGGTGCGCGCGGCGTCCTGCACGTCGGTGGTCCAGATGCGGCCGACCGACTCCTTCAGGCGGTTCAAGTATCCGGCGAAGCGGAAGGCGCGGCTGTTGAGGAGCGTCTCGTCGCCCTCGTTCACGTCGGGAAGATGATCGGGCATCGGCCCGCCGGCGATGGGGCCGAGCGACTGGAGCGGGTTGTCGAGCGTCAGCTTGAGCGGCTGCGCGGTGCCGTTGGGCGCGCCCTGCATGCCTCCCGGCGCGCCCTCGCCGCGGCCCTCGACCTGCGTGTCGCTCTTGTGCGTCGGCTGGACCATCGCGAGGCGCTTCTCGTCGCCGCGCATCGCGTCGCTGGCCGAGCGGTTGCGCACGGTGCCGTCGGCCGCGGTCTCGATCTGCACGCGATCCTGCCGCGCGCGGAACGGCGTCGTCAGCGTGGGGGCCTTGGCGACCTGGCCGCCGCCCTCTTTGCCCGAGACCGCGGACGTCCCCGGCGGAGGAGGCACGGGCGTCGCGGTCGGGTTGCGCGGCTTCTCGTCGACCCGCTCGTTCTTGCCCTCCTTCTGCACCTTGCTCAGCGCGTTCTTGTAGAAGGCCGACGTCTCGCGGGCGCGCGTCTCCTTCAGCACGCGGCTGTCGTACTCGCTCAAATATTTGGTCGGCTGCGTGGGCGCGCGCTCGTCGGGCGGCGGGCCGAGCGAGACGAGCTGGCCGTTGATCTTGGCCTGCTCCTCTTCCTTCTTCTTTTCCTCTTCGGTCTTGGCCTCGGCCTTCTTGGCCACCGAGGTCGGGTTCATCGCCGAGAGGGAGCGGCTCTTCGATGCCGCCGCGGCGGCGGCCTGCTGCGCGTTCCAGGGGATGAGCGAGACGGTCGAGCGCTGGGGGCGGCCGGTGAAGTGGAAGACGGCGTCTTTGGCGATGAATGGAAGGATGGCCGCATGGATGGCAACCGCGGCCGCAGCGGCGAGCCAGACTCGCTGGGAGCGAGAGAGCGGTTGGTAGGGAAGGGCCATCCGGGGGGTATTTTAGCGGAGGGAGCGGGTGAGCGCCTGAATCGAACGTGGGAGAGGGGCGAATAACAGGGGGATGTGTCGCGCGTGTGTGGTTCGAGGTTCGAGGTTCGAGGTTCGAGGTTCGAGGGGCGAGGGGCGAGGTTCGAGGTTCGAGGGGCGAGGTTCGAGGTTCGAGGTTCGAGGTTCGAGGTTCGAGGTTCGAGGTTCGAGGTTCGAGGGGCGAGGTTCGAGGGGCGAGGGGCGAGTGACGGGGGGCGCGGGTGAATCTCGGGGCAGGTTTGTGCCAACGGCGGGGCCGTTGTCACTTCACCTGCATGCGCGTGATGGCGAGTGGGGAGCGCGCGATTGTCGGGGCCGTCATTGGCTTCCTCCTTTTGGGGAGGGTGAAAAGGAGGAAGCCAATGACGGCATCCATGAAGGGCGAGAGGTCGTTGCCGCAGCACAAGTTGATTGCGTATCAGCGCTCGATCGAGCTGCTGCAGGCGGTGATTGCTTGTGGGCTGCGAGATGCGCGGTTGCGAGAGCAGGCGCTCAAGTCGGCCAAGAGCGCGTGCTTGAACATCGCCGAGGCCGCGGGCCGCTGGAGCGCCGCCGATCGCGCGCGCATCTTTCAAATCGCACGAGGCGAATGCTGCGAGGCTGCCGCCGCCGTCGAGATCGCCGCCCTCACCGGCGAGGCCAACTCTGCCGCAGCGGACAAGGTCGCCAGCAAGGCCAACGAAGTCTTCGCCATGCTCACCTCGCTCATCCGCAAGAGCACATAACCAACCAGTTATGCACCGCGGACCCGCCTCCCGCGCGGGCCCGCTGCGGTTTTTCCGGGATCCCCCGCGCCTGTTCTCCGAATCCCGCGACGCCGCGGCCCGACGCTCAAGAGGCCGGCAGCATCCCCAACCACTTTTTGCCGCGCACAGCCGCGCAGCTCCCCCCTGCGGGGAGCGAGCAGCGAGCACTGAAAAAGTAGTTGGGGTGTGCCGGCCGGATGATTCGCAGCCGCAGCTATTCGATCGTGACCGTCGCCGGATACAGGAAGCAGGCCGGCGACTTCTGCGGTTTGTAGAGCCAGTCCGACTTGATCTGCTCGATGAACGCCTCGTCGGCGCCGGGGATGCTGGTCACCGGGAACACTTCGTAGACGTGCCCGTCGAGGCCGACGCAGACCTTGAACTGGCCCCTCACCGTCTGGCCGCGATGCGTGGCGCGGAAGATCTCCGTCATGCGCGGCGGAGGCGTGTTGATCTCGTCGCGCTTGAGCACGAAGGCCGGCACGTTCTTCGGCTTGTCGGGCGCAGGAGGAGGCGCGGTTCCGCCGCCGCCGGTCCCGCCGACGACGCCGCCCACCACGCCACCGACGACGCCGCCGACCACGCCGCCCTCTTTGCCGCCCTCGACGCCCTCGTCCTTGGGCTCCTCCTTGGGAATCTCCTTCTGGACGAGCTTGGGGGTCTCGACCATCTTCGGGATCTCGACCTTGTGCGTGGGCTGCTTGTGGTGCTGGGTCTTCTTGCCGCCCGGAGGAGGAGGCGGCGGCGGCGGACCACCGCCCTTGCCGGGCCCCATGAAGGTGACCTGGACCGGCTTCTCTTCCGGAGCGCGCGTCTGGAAATAGGCGAAGAGCGCGAGGCCGAGGATGACGGCGGCGTGCACCCCGATCGAGAGGATCGCGTATCGAGGGAGCCTCCGCCCTCGCACTTGATCCAGCTGCTCGAACATCGTTGTTCCGCTCTCGGGGCCGGGGGGACGCGCAACCTAGTCGAGCGGCGGGCGGATCGGCAAGAACAGAGTCGCATCTGTCGCCTCGGTCAGTGATCGGAGATCGCGAAAAACCGCCTCTGACAGCGCCGGCGCGAGGGGTCCGGTGACACGATTTGCTCACTTGTATTTTTGCGAAGCAGCGTGCTAGGTGCGCGCCCATGTCGAACAACCATCTGTTCCGAGGCTCGCTCTGCGCGGCCGTGGCGGCTCTTGCCGCCCTCTCCTGCGCGGGCAATTCGAACCAGGCCGACCCGTACAACGGCGTGATCTTCACGACCGACTACGTGAACAACACGGCGTTCGACTCGAAGTTCCTCGCGGGCGATACCGCCACCACGTGCCCGAAGGATCCGACGACGAGCAAGAATGACGCGCTCTTCCCGACCTATCCTTGCTACGAGGCGCAGGAAGGCTACGCCAACGGCAGCCCGGTCTGGTTCTACAACTTCGGCGCGCTCAAGTACTGCTCGCCCGGCGCCACCTGCGCGGCCGGCTCGCTGCCCAACCCGCTGCCGGTCAGCGTCGCCGATCCGCAGACCCTCGGCGGCGGCGGAGCCCACGTCGACGTGTTCCCCCACTCGTGCACGCCGGGCCCGGCCTACAACCCGGAGACCGACACGTACCCGCGGGACTCGCAGTTCCCCATCTTCAACGCGCTGCCGCTCGCGACCACCACCTACGGCGCCATCGTCTATCCGATCGTCGCGACCTACGGCGTGAGCACCACCTCGAATGAGACGTGCAACGACCTCAAGGACAGCCGCTCGATCGCCGACGCGAGCAACCCGGGCGGCGGCTCGTACGGCGCGACCCGCACCGCGCAGCCGACCAGCTACCAGATGTGGGCGGCCATCGACATGACGGCCAACGTGGGCGGCCCGTTCCCGGGCCAGCTCAACCCGAACTGGGGCCCGGCGTTCGCCTGGTACAAGGGCCTGATGCTCCGCTACCTCGACGGCGGACCGATCCCGACGCAGCCGGTGAACAACCCGGACGGCTCGACCAGCCTGGCCTTCGTGGCGATGGACGGCGTCATCCTCGACTCGGCGACCGCCTACGCGAACACCACCGACCAGAAGGTCATCCTGCTGCCGGCGGCGCCCGGCGACGACGCCTACTCGCCCATCGTCAACCTGCACGACTACAAGATGGCCGCGGGGCAGACGCCCGGCAGCTTCGTCGGCATCTGCACGGCGAGCATGACCAACTGCCCGTCGAACTACGTGAACTTCGCCAAGGCCTCGGCGACGCCCTACTCGACGATCTTCATCGCCTCGACGCCGCAGCAGGGGCAGTAGCTCGTGCGCACTTTCTTCTCGGAGCCTTTCGTGCTGACCCGCAATACGGCCCGCATCTCGGCGGCGTTCGCCTTCGCCCTCCTCTGCCTCTCGCTGCCGCGCGCGGCGCACGCCATCGGCGAGACCACCGGCGTGGTCGCCGGGTACGTCTACGACCCGACCGGCGCGGCGCTCTCGGAAGTGCCGCTGTCGCTCAGCGGCCCGATGCTCCAGGAGACGCTGAACGCGACCTCGGGCGACGACGGCCGCTTCATCTTCAGCAACGTCCCCGTCGGCAGCGACTTCGTGCTGACGGTCGAGGTGCCCGGCTTCGCCGCGGTGAAGCAGACCGGCATCACCGTCGTCCTCGGCCTCACCACGCTCACCGACGTGCACCTCGAGGTGGCGAGCGAGACGCAGGTCTCCGGCACCGGCACCATCCAGGTCGTCGAGAAGGTGAACCCGGTCCTGAACCCCGACTCGGCACAGGCGGTCGCGGTCATCGACGCGGAAAAGGCGGCCGAGACGCCGTTCTTCCACCAGGTCGAAGGCGTCGCGCAGCAGGTCGCCGGCGTCGGCCCGGGCACCAACCCGGTCTCGCGCGGCGGCCTCGCCCGCTACGGCAAGTTCTACGTCGACGGCCTCGACACCACCGACATCACCAACGGCTCGATCACCGCGCCGATGAACTTCGACTCCGTGCAGAACTTCGAGATCATCACCGGCGCCACCGACGCGCAGTACAACGCGCTCGGCGTGATCACCAACGCGGTCACCAAGACCGGCTCGAACCGCTTCACCTACGACATCAACGTCACCATCGAGCCGGCGCAGCTCGCCGCGCAGAACAGCTACCCGGCGCAGAGCCAGGACTTCTTCGGCCTGTTCGTGAACCCCACCGCGCAGCCGCCGCAGACCTCGTTCTACAGCCCGGTCGTCAACCTCGGCGGCCCCCTGGTGAAGGACAAGCTCTGGTTCTACGTCTCGTACCAGCAGAACTTCTCGCACAAGGACAGCCCGATCACGCAGCTGGGCGGCCAGTACAACCGCCCCACCGACACGACCACCACGCTCGGCCGCTTCAAGCTGACCTGGCAGGCGACCAACAACGACAAGGTCTCGATCGGCGTCAACCTCGACCGCAACGTGATCAACAACGAGATCGGCACCGCCTCGGTCACCAACGACGCCGAGCAGAAGGAGCACCGCGGCGGCGAGTTCTTCCTCATCAACTACGACCACAGCTTCAGCGACTCCACGCTGTTCCAGCTGCAGACGGGCTTCACCTACAAGGGCGATGACATCGACCCGATCCACTCGGACTACACGACGCCGAACCACTACGACATCGACACCGGCATCGACTCGCAGAACTCCGACGCGATCAACTTCACCACCGAGACCGGCAACTTCATGCACGAGACGAAGTGGGATCTGCAGTTCAACCCCACCCTCTCGTGGAACGCGCACGGCCTCGGCACGCACCAGCTGAAGACGGGCGTCCAGGTCGCCTACCAGATTGACGATCAGGTCACCGGCGTCTCGGGCAACATGCGCTACACCGACCGCGGCGGCGTCTGCGACCCGAACAATCCGTCGACGTTCTCGTACTGCTACAAGCAGACGGTCTTCTACAACGACCAGAACCAGGAGGCGCCGCTCGAGACGACGGCGGAGGCGCTCAACCTCGGCGCGTTCATCCAGGACAAGTGGACGGTCAACCGCCGCCTGACGCTGCTGCCCGGCATCCGCGCCGACATGGGCCTGCTCTACGGCGACAACCACGCGTTCATCGGCACGCTCGCCGGCCTCGGCCCGCGCTTCGGCTTCACCTACGACCTGATGGGCGATCGCAAGACGCTCATCGTCGGCCACTACGGCCGCAGCAACGACGTCGGCAACGTCTTCATCGCCCAGCACGTCAACCCGTCGCTCTTGCAGGCCACGGGCTCGTTCAACACCAGCTCGGGCACGTTCGAGAACTGCCCGGCGGTGCCGAACGGCGACCCCTACTGCTCGTACACGGGCGGCGTCGGCGGCCACAACTTCATCGGGCACAGCTCGGCCGTCTTCTCGAACCTGTCGAAGACCCCTTACGTCGACGAGGTCTCCGCCGGCATTCACAGCCAGCTGATCGAAGAGACGGTCTTCGGCCTCGACTACACGTACCGTTACTACGGCGATATGTGGGCCGACCAGGAAGTGAACCGCATCTGGGATCCGACCGGCACCAAGATCATCGGCTACGTCAACGGCAAGCAGGAGACGGTGATCAACTCGGTCGCCACCGACCTCGCCTACCGCGTCTACCACGGCGCCGATCTCTGGGTGCAGGGCACGCCGGGCCGCTGGGACCTGCTCCTCTCGTACACGCTCGCGTTCAACAACGGCACGGTCGACGACTACTTCGACGGCTTCCTCAACAACCCGCGCATGACCCAGTTCTATTACGGCCCGCTGCAGGCCGACCGCCGCCACACCATCAAGGGCTCGGTCGCCTACAAGACGCCGATCGGCCTCGACTTCGGTCTGCGCATCGAGTACCGCACGGGCACGCCGGGCTGGGAGCACGAGACCAACCCGGCCGACAGCAGCGAGAGCGTCTACCTCTCTCCGCGCGGCACCGGCTACCCGATCAACTACATCACGGGACAGCCGAACTTCAACGACCCGAACACGCTCGCGAACCTGCGCAACCCGGACGAGGCGCTCTTCCACGTGCAGGCGCGCTACAACGTGGGCGAGGCGCTGCACCTCAAGTCGCGGCTGGAGATCACGCTGCTGGTGGTCAACGCGCTCAACAACACGAACGCGTACCAGAACTACGACTCGTACGGAGCCAAGTCGAACAAGTTCGGCCTGGCGCAGTACCGCGAGAGCCCGCTGCAGGCGGAGTTCATCCTGCGCTGGCGCAACTAGGGAGGGCCCGCGGGCTCTCGCTGGACACCGCTCCAGCGACCTCCCTCCTCTTGCCCCCAAGGGGCCGCCCCACCCGGGCGGCCTTTTGTGTTTCAGCCTCCTGCAAACCGCTTGACGCTCTGCTGCCGGCGGAGGAGCTTCCCGCGCCATGTTGAAGACCGCCCTCGCTCTCGTCTGCGCGCTCGCCGCTGTTGCGTGCGCTCCTGAACCGGGAATTCCCTCTGGCGGCGAAGCGGCGGACGGCGGCGATCTCTTCACCATCCCGCCCGGGCCCGACGCGGGCGGCGGCGACGCCGGCTCGATCGACGAAGCCGACGCGGGAGTCAGCGACGCTGGCTCGCTCGACGGCGAGGCCGACGCGGGCATCGGCAAGGACGCGGGCACCACCGCGAGCAATCCCAATCCGCACGCGCCGCAAGCGACGGTCGTGCTGGTGCACGGAATGGGCGGCTTCAAGACGCTGCTCGGCGTCGACTACTTCTACGGCGTGCCGGAGGCCTGGCGCGCGGCGGGCGCGAACGTGGTGGTGGTGTCGATGACGCCGCTCCAGTCGATCGAAGATCGCGCAGCGCAGATCAAGGCGCAGCTCGACGGCCTGCCCGGCCCGTTCATCTTCGTCGCGCACAGCCAGGGCGGCCTCGACGCGCGGTACCTGGTCAGCCAGCTCGGGTATGGCGAGCGGACCAAGGCGGTGGTGACCCTCAGCTCGCCGCACCATGGGACGCCCATCGCCGACATCGCGGTGGGCATCGTGCCGGGCCCCGCCGTCGACGTGATCAACTCGCTGCTCGGCTTGATGGGCTGGTCGCTCGAGGACGCCGAGGAGATGACCACCTCGCACATGGACAACGTGTTCAACCCGAGCACGCCCGACGTGCCCGGCGTCCTCTACTGGTCGTTCTCTGGCAAGGCCGATCCGCTCGCGCTCAACGGCGACGGCTGGCTGCAGCCCGGCTTCGACCTGACCTGGTCGCTGCTCGAGGGCGAGGGCGTGGTGAGCGACGGCCTGGTGCCCGAGGCGAGCGCGCACTGGGGACAGTTCCGCGGCGTGATGACGGCCGACCACCTCGAGGAGGTCGGCCAGCCGCTCGGCTTCACGCCCGCGTTCGATCACGTCGCGTTCTACGCGAATCTGCTGCAGGCGCTGCACGATCAAGGGTTGTAAAGCGCGCCGCGGGAGCCGATGGCGCGGCCATGCCCGGACAGGTCCTCGCTCTGACGCAGAAAGCGGATCAGGAGGACGTCGGAGGAGTCGGCTGCGGAACTCGCGCGGCTGCCCCCACCGGCGCCCCGCGCTTACGACCGATCAAAAGCTGACGAGCGAGAGACTCGGCTAGCTCGCCTTGGCGACGGGCAGTGGATCTCGCGCGACGCGGCGGCGCTCGGGGACTGCGTTCCACAGCGTGGCCGCGAGGCCGGCGCCGAGGAGCGCGAACGGCAGCGCGGCGACGCTCCAGTACTTCCAGCCCGAGGCGTCGATGAGCGCGCCCATGGTGTGGCCGACCACGCTGGCGGCGACGTACTGCATGCCGTCGAAGAGGCCGGCCGCGGTGGCCGCTGCCTTCTTGCCGCCGAAGTCCATGCTGGCCGCGCCGCCGATCATGCCGTGCGCGCCGTTGACGAAGAACGAGAGCGTCACCAAGAGCGACGCGGCGACGTAGGGGCCCAGGTGCAGGTGGTTGGTGAAGCTGAGCAGGCCGAGCAGCGAGGCCATGCCGAGGAAGCCGAACATGATGACCGGGCCGCGGCGGCCGGCGTAGATGCGATCGCTGGCGATGCCGAACGCGAACCCGCCCGCGATGCCGGCGAGCGCGATGCCCCACGAGGCGATCTGGTAGGGCGCGTAGGTGGCGAACGCCTTCGGGTCGGCGTGGAACACGTCGGCGAAGTACTTGGGCCACCACGCATCGATCGCCGAGCGGCGCACGAAGCCGACCATCATCGAGGCGCCCGCGACGGTGAGCGCGACGCGGCTGGTGAAGACCTTGCGCAGCACGAAGCCGAGCGGCGCGTGCCCGGTGCCGCCGTCGCCGTCGCCCGTCTCGTACTCGCCGAGGCCCGCCGCGCCGGGCGAGTCCTCCATGAAGAAGAAGTTGAGCACGAAGAACAGGAGCAAGAGCCCGCCGGGGATCCAGAAGACCCAGGCGATCGAGAGGTACTTGAGGATGAGCGGCGAGCCGGAGAAGGCGAGGATGAGCCCGAAGCGGATGAGCACGCCGAAGATGCCCGCGAACGTCCCGCGCTCGAGGATGTGGAACCAGTGCGCGTTGACCTTCACGATGCTGAGCGCGCCGAACGACTGGAAGAAGCCGTTCACCGCCCAGACCAGCAGCAGGATCGGGACGAGGCCCGGCACGCGGCCGCCGGTGGCGATGGCGTGCGCGAGCACCGCGCCGAAGGTGAAGTTCATCGCCGCCGCGCCCAGCGTGCCGAAGAGGAACGCGCGCTTGCCGCCGATGCGATCGGCGATGGGGCCGTTGAGGAAGACGGAGAGCCCGTAGACCAGCGGCATCACCGTCTCGAACGAGCCGAGCTGCGCGTTGGTCCAGTGCAGCACGCCCGCGATGTACGCGCTGGTCGCGGTGTAGTTGTACCGGGACATGTAGAAGAGCGCGTAGAGGATGCCGAGCAGCATCCAGTTCTGCGTGCGGCGCGCGCGGAAGGCCGCGGAGATCTCTGGCGGTGCGGCGAGGGTCGCAGGCATGGGCGCGCACAGTAGCGACGCCCCTGTGAGAACAAAAGCTACTTCGGCAGTTTTCCGACGCGGCCCTGCGCGAGCGCCTTCTCGGCTTCGCTCTCGGCGAGGTAGAGCGGCGCCAGCGCGAAGAGCGCCTGCGCATCGAACGGACGCGCGGAAATCCGCTCTGGGCGCGGCCCGGCGCGATTCGGCTCCCGGTCTGGAACGATCGCCGCGCCCCCGTTTTCGGAAATGACGAGCTGCGGCGCGCAGAGCCCGGCGAGCGCGCTCGCCGACGGCCAGTGGGCCTCGGCCGCGTGCGAAAGCGAGGCGGCCGGCACGCCCGCGAGCCGGAGCAGCTCGAGATTCTTCGCCGCGCCCGGGCCGACCAGCAGCGGCTCGCCGTGCGCGCGCGCGAGCTGCGCGAGCCAGGCGGGCACGTCGTGCGCGAGCAGCACCCGCTCCGGCCCCAGCGTGCGCACCGCGCCCCGCTCCACCGCGCAGGCAGAGACGAACAGCTCGCCGCGACGGGCCTCGAGCGAAGGGACGAGCAGCCCGCGCTCCAGATGCAGAGCGCGCGCGGCCGAGAGCGCCAGCGCCTCCAAGCTCGACGCGCCCGCGACCGGCCAGCGGCGCGCATAGGCGAGGCCCTTCGCGCCCGCGAGCCCGACCCGCAATCCAGTGAACGAGCCGGGCCCCAGCCCGACCGCGAGCGCGCCCACTTCGTCGAGCGGACGGCCCGCGCGCGCGCAGAGCGCGAGCAGCGCGTCGGGGAGCTGATCGCCCGCCTTCACCGGCGGAAGGAACAGCTCCTCGGCGAGCGCGCGCACCGAGAAGTGCGTCGCACCGCTCTCGAGCAGCGCCAGCTCGACCAGCGCGCACGAGGTGGCCGGTGAACTGGTGTCGAGCGCGAGCGCGAGAATCGTTGGGGTCCCAATCAATGGCATGCCAATCAATTCTGGAAGAACTTGCGGACCAGATCGTTCTTGAACGCGAAGAGCATCAGCGTCACCAGCGCGGCGAGGCCGAACATATTGGCGAGCTCGATCACGCGCAGCGAGAGCGGCCGGCGGCGGATGCGCTCGAGGATGGCGCTGAGCACGTGGAAGCCGTCGAGCACGGGCAGCGGCAAGAGGTTCATCAGGCCCAGGTTCACGCTGAACATCGCGATGTAGCCGAGCAGCACGACGAGGCCCGACTCGGCCGCCTTGCGCGCGACGTCGGCGATCATCAGCGGGCCGCCCAGCGCCTCCGTGGAGATCTTGCCGCTGGCGATTCCCGAGAGACCGAGCGCGATCATCCGCGTCGACGTCAGCATCTCCTTGCCCGCGTGCCGGAGCGCGCCGAGCACGCCGTAGTGCAGCGTGATCCACTGCGGCTCTCCGTAGGCGATGCGGTAGTCGGGGCTCGCGCCCAGCTCGGGCACCTCGACGCGCACGCCGGCCTCGTCGAGCCGCTTCTTCGCGTGCTGCACCACCGTGACCGCGAGCGTCTGCCCGCCGCGCAGGACCTCCATCTTCATCGGCAAGAGTCCGCGCGCGAGCCGCTCGGTCTCCACCTCGTCGCTCCACCAGAGCACCGGCTTGCCGTCGACCGAGAGCAAGCGGTCGCCGCGCTGCAGGCCGGCCTCCTCGGCGGCGCTGCCGGGGAGCACGGCGAAGAGGTTCAGGTCGGCCGAGCCGAGCCCGAGCAGCGTCTCCACTTCCGAGGGCGTGGCCGGGCGGCCGAGCGCGGGCGCCGGCAGCTCGAGGCGCAGCGGGTCCTGCACCCAGAGCACGCCGCCGGGCGCGGCCACTTCGCGCGGGCGCGTGCCTTCCAACAGAACGTTGGCATGCAACCCATCTCCCGGGGGCCGCGAGAGCGCGCTGGCGAGATGCGCGAGGAGCTCCTCGTAGCTCGCGACCTGCGCGCCATCGACCTGCGCGATGCGATCGAACGGCTGCAGCCCCGCGCGCATCGCCGCGCCCTGGGCGAGCGTGGGCGCGACCACCGGCAGCCGCTGCTGCGCGCCGAAGCCGAGCCGGCCCTTCTTCACTGTCTCGAGGATCGACCTGTCCTCGACCGCCTCGGGCGTGACCTGGATGGAGAGCGCCTGGCCTGCGCGCACGACGCCGAGCGTGAGCTGCCGGTCCGGGTTCGCCTGGATGATCTCCTGCAGATCCGTGAAGCTCTGCACGGGCGCGCCATCGACGCTGGTGATCTGATCGCGCGGCTGCAGGCCGGCGGCCGCGGCGGGCGAGCCCGGCTTGACGAAGCCGATCGCCGGCGCGAGCTCGCGCTGCGGCCCGAGCAAGAGCGCGAAGAAGATGACGAACGCGAGCGCGAAGTTTGCGAAGGGTCCGGCCGCCGCGATCAGCCCGCGCGAGAGCGGCGTGGCCTGGATGAAGCCGCGCCCGCGATCTTCCGGCTTGGGCTCCTCGAGCGGGTTGTCGCCGGCGAACTTCACGTAGCCGCCGAGCGGGAGCAGCGAGAGCCGCACCTCCGTCTCGCCCACCCGGAAGCCGAAGATCTTGGGACCGAAGCCGATGGAGAACTTCTCCGGCTTCACGCCGCGCCAGAGGCCGACCAGCAGGTGGCCGAGCTCGTGGAAGAAGACGACGGGCATGATCACGGCGACAAAGGCCGCGAGCGTGAAGCCCGCGGATTCCAGCCAGACGAGAAGTGACGACATAGGCGGAGATTCTAATCGCGCGCGGCGCGGCCGCGCTCTAAATCAGGTGCAGCGCGGCGAAGAGCACGAACGGCGCGACGAAGAGCAGCGCGTCGATGCGGTCGAGCAGGCCGCCGTGGCCGGGCAGCATGCTCCCCGAATCCTTCGCGCCGAAGGCCCGCTTGAGCATCGACTCGGAGAGGTCGCCGAGCGGGCCCAAGACCGAGCCGCCCAGGCCGATGAGAGCTGCGCCCCAGAGCGGCAGCGCGGGGATGAAGAGCAGCTTCACCGCCAGCGCGCCCGCGGTGGAGGCGGCCGCGCCGCCGGCGGCCCCTTCCCACGTCTTGCTCGGCGAGATGCGCGGGTAGAGCTTGTGCTTGCCGAACGCGCGCCCGGCGAAGTAGCCGCCGGTGTCGTTGAACCAGGTGACAGTGAGCGCGAGCACGATCCAGAACGGGCCGCTCGGGAAGGTGCGCAGCTGCACCAGCGCGCTCAGCGTCAGGCCGCAGTAGAGCGGCGCGAGCACGGCCATGCCGACGCGCGCTGGAGCGCGGGCCTGCTCGGGCTCGAAGAAGAGCGCGTCGACGAACGCGAAGACCAGCAGCGCGACCAGGAGCGTCTGCAGCGAGAGCGAACCGATCAGCGGCAGCGACACGAAAGCCGGCGCGCGGAGCAGCGGGATGAGGAACGACGCCGCGGCCGAAGCGAGCGCGCCCGCGCCCAGCCTGGTCGAGCGCGCAGGCTGCGCGCCCGGGCCGGCGGCCGCCGCCATCTGGTTGAGCTCGAGCGCCGAGAGCGCCGCGGCCACCGAGATGAGCAGCGTGAACGGCAGGCCGCCCAGCGCGATCAGCCCGATCACCACGGGCAGCAGCACCAGCGCCGTGCCCAGGCGGAGGAGGAGATTTCGATTTTGATCGGTCATTCGCCCTTCATCGGATTCGGACGGCGCGCGCGGCGGCGAGCGGGCCGGCTCACGTGGCGCTCTTGCGCAGCTGCGCGGAGGTCTTGCCGAAGCGGCGCTCGCGGCGCTGGAAGTCCTCGAGCGCGACGAGCAGCTGCGTCTCGCCGAAGTCGGGCCAGAGCGTGTCGGTCAGGTGCAGCTCGGCGTAGGCGACTTGCCAGAGCAGGAAGTTGCTCAGGCGGACCTCGCCGCTGGTGCGCACCACCAGCTCCAGCGGCGGCAGATCGTGCGTCCACAGGCGCGCCTCGAGCGCGGCCGCGTCGATGGCGTCGAGCGCGAGCGCGCCGCGCTGCACGTCGGCGGCGATGCGCTGCGCCGCCTGCACCAGCTCCTCGCGGCCGCCGTAGCTGAGCGCGAGCGTGAGCACCATCTTGCGGTTGTGCGCGCTCGCCGCCCGCAGCTCCTCGAGCGGCTCGCGCACCCGCGCAGGCAGCCGGTCGAGCTGGCCGATGGCGTTGAGCCGGATGCCGTTGTCGAGGATCTCCGCGCGCTCGCTCTTCAAGTAGTCGCGCAGCAGATCCATCAGGCCTTCGACCTCGCCGGGCGGGCGCTCCCAGTTCTGCGAGGAGAAGGCGTAGAGCGTGAGCGCCTCGAGGCCCAGCTTGCGCGCGGCGCGGGTGGTGGCACGCACGGCGTCGCTGCCCTTGCGGTGCCCCTCGAGCCGCGGCTGGCCGCGCAGGTCGGCCCAGCGCCCGTTGCCGTCCATGATGATGCCGACGTGGCGCGGGAGCGGGCGCGCGGCCACCCAAGAGCGCAGCGATGTGAGGTCGGTCGGCTCGGTCACTTTGCGTTCAGCCCTCGAACGAACAAGCCGCGCACTCTAACCCTCAACGCGAGCGAGTGAAGGCCAAACGTGCGGTCCGCGGCGAACGGCTATTTCTTGGTGGCCGCGCAGATTCGCACTTAGGCTCAGACCAATGGCGGGTTGGTTCGGCCCATTTCGTCTCGAGCGTCGCGTCGGCAGAGGAGGCCTGGGGGCCGTCTGGCGCGCCGTGGACACGCGCTCGGGCGCCTCGGTGGCGCTCAAGCTGCTGCCCGCCGGCAGCGACCCGCGCTCGAGCGAGCGCACGCTGCGCGAGTTCGAGCTGCTCCGGCAGATCTCGCATCCGAACATCGTGCGACTCCTCGACGCAGGCGTGCGCGACGGGACGCCGTGGCTCGCGATGGAGCTGATTGAAGGCCTCGGCGTCCGCGAATACCTGACCATCGCGGGCGCGCCGGTGCCGCTCGAGCCGGAGCCGGGCGAGGAGGCGCACGGCTCGGAGGGTGTCGACCTCGACGCGCTCTACGACGAGCCCGACTCGGGCGCGCTGCTCGCGGCGGCCAAGGCGCGCCGGCTGATGACCCTCTCGGGTCTCGATCAAGAGATGGAGCTCGACGAGCAGACGCGCACCAATGCGCCGCGCCGGCTGGCGGCGCTCTGCGACGCGCTCGCGCAGATCTGCGACGGCCTCAGCGAGATCCACGCGCACGGGCTCATCCACCGCGACGTCAAGCCCGCCAACATCCTGGTCACTCCCGCGCACCGCGCGGTGCTGGTCGACTTCGGCCTGGTCAAGCAGCTCGGCGAGGACTCGACCACCGACGCGGGCCGCGTGGTGGGCACGATGCGCTACATGGCCCCCGAGCAGGCGCGCGGCGAGCTGGTCGACGCGCGCGCCGATCTCTACTCGCTGGGCGCGACGCTCTACGAGCTGCTCGCGGGCCGGCCGCCCTTTCCGCAAGAGGGGCAGCTGCAGCTGATGGAAGCGGTGATGGGCGAGATGCCGACCGACATCCCGACCATCAACCCGGGCGCGCCGCACGGGCTCTGCGCGCTGGCGCATCGCTTGTTGTCGAAGGTCCCGCGCACGCGGCCGGGGAGCGCCAGAGAGATCGCCGCCGTGCTCCGCGCGATCGGAAGGCGGATGGAGCGGTAACGGATCGGCGCGCTCTCCGGCAGGTGGTCCCGCGGCGGAATCGCGCGGTGCGCTCGACGGCACCCCGGTGCTTCACCCTCAAAGACTACCGGCTCGTTTCGCGGATGCGGCGCTTTAGATCGGCGGTGAAGTTGCCGGAGAGCCAGTGGTGCTTCCAGCCTTTGGCGCAGAGCCAGATCGCGACGACCAGTGCGGCGGCGATGGCGAAGGGCACAAGGCCCAGCGCGCTGGGCGAAAGAGCAGCTCCCGCGCGGCGCAACGGCACGGCCTGATCGAGCGCGAGGAAGAGCAGCGAGAGCAAGAGCCAGGCGGCGAGCGGGTTGTGCTCTTTGCGGATCGCGCGGGCGAGCGACCAGGGCCTGGCTGCGCTATGCGAATCGCGCGCGGCCGCGCTGGGCGCGGCCGAGCGCGCGAAGAGGTCCGGCCAGAAGCGAGGCACGCGCGCGCAGTAGGCGAGATATTCGGCGCCGAAGCGCTCGCGCAGGAACGCCTCTTCCACCGAGATGATCGCCGCGTATTGGACGAAGAAGAGAAAGCCCGTGAGCGCGAAGAGCAGCGCGGAGTGGGCGACGAGCGCGAGCCCGAGCGAGATGCCGAGGTTGCCCAGGTAGAGCGGGTTTCGCACGCGCGCGTAGGGGCCGCGCGTGTTGAGGCCAGTGGCGATCAGCTTCTCGTTCTGCCCCGAGGTTCCGTCGGGGACCTGGCCGATCACCCACGCGCGCAAGAGCTGTCCGGCGAGGCAGCAGAGCAGCCCCGCCGCGAGCCAGAGCGGCGAGTGCGCCTCTCCGCGCGAGCTCCAGATGAGCGGGATCGCGAGGGCGATCAGCGGCACCGGCGTGAAGCTGCGCCAGCGGAAGAGCACGTGTCCGCATCTCTCGAGCGCGCCCCTGGCCTCCGCGCGAGAAGCGGCCTGCTCCATCTCTCTGGCGTTCGCGTCGGCCATGAAGGGCGCGGAAGGTACACGAAAGCGCGCCTCGACGTTCGATCCCAGCGCGCCGATATCTCCGCTATACGTTCGCGCCGATGTCTCTCTACCTGCGACTGCTCGCCGCGCTCCGCCCGCACCGCGCTCTGCTCCTCGCCGCGGCCGCGTCGATGACCGTGCTCTCGCTCGCCACCGGCCTCTTCTCCTGGATGGTCGGCCCGCTCTTCCAGTTCGTCTTCGCCGGTGGCTCGCTGCCGGCCGAGACGATCCACCGCGCGCTGCCGATGCTCGACGTCTCCAAGCTCGACCGCAACGCGCTCCTGACCGCGCTGCCGGTGCTCATCCTCGCCATCGCGCTGGTGCGCGGCGCGGCCTACTTCGGCCAGTTCTACTCGATGGGCATGCTCGGCCAGCGGGTGGTCGCGGATCTCCGGCTGCTGCTGCACCGCAAGCTGCTGCACCTGCCGCCTGCCTACTTCGCGCGCGCGGCCTCGGGAGATCTGCTCTCGAGATTCGCCAACGACGTCTCGGCGGTCGAGTTCGCGGTGACGTATGGCCTCGCGGCCTGGCTGCGCGACGGCCTGCAAGTGCTGGTGCTGCTCGGCGTCTCCATCGCGCTCGACTGGCGGCTGGCGCTCATCGCGTTCGTCGCGGTGCCCATCACCGTGCTGCCCATCGTCCGCTTCGCCAAGCGGCTCAAAGCCATCGCCGCGCGCGGGCAGGAGCAGATCGGCACGCTCTACACGCTCCTGCACGAGGCGCTCGCGGGCGTGCGGATCGTCCAGGCCTTCGGGATGGAGCAGTACGAAGAGGACAAGTTCGTCGCCGAGCAGAATCGCTTTCTCGCGACGATGAAGAAGAGCTTCTTCGTGCGCGCCATCTTCACCCCGACGCTCGAGCTGATGGCTGCCATCGGCATCGCCGCCACGGTGGTGTTCGCGGCGCGCGCGGTCGCCTCGGGCTCGCTGCAGCCGGACCGGGTCATCTCGTTTCTCGCCACGGTGGTGCTGCTCTACACGCCGCTCAAGAGCCTGGGCGGCATCGGCCAGGGCGTGACGCAGGGCATGGCCGGCGCGGCGCGGCTCTTCGAAGTGCTCGACGAGCCGGCCGAACTGCCGGAGGCCGCGGACGCGAAGGAGGCCCCGCGCTTCTCGAGCGAGCTGCGCTTCGAAGGGGTCTCGTTCGCCTATCCGCAGCGGGCGAGCCACTTATCGATTCTTACCGAACCGGAATTACCGAAATTATCGAAGCGGCAGCGGCGCGAGTTGGCTGAGACGAAGAAGAGCGAGCCGGCGCCGCCCCCGCTGCCGCCGTCGCCGCCGGTGCTGAGCCAGATCGATCTCACGCTGCGGCGCGGAGAAGTGGTCGCGCTGGTCGGCACCTCGGGCGGCGGCAAGACGACGCTCTTGCAGCTGGTGCCGCGCTTCGCCGACCCGACCGGGGGCCGCGTGCTCTTCGACGGCGCCGACCTGCGAAGCCTCAAGCTCGAGTCGCTGCGCGCGCAGGTGGCGCTGGTGGCGCAGGAGACGTTCCTCTTCAACGACACCGTGCGCGCGAACATCGCCTACGGGTTGCCCTCGATGGACCAGGCGCGCCTCGAGGCCGCGTCCAAGGCGGCGCTCGCGCACGAGTTCATCCTCGCGCTGCCGCAGGGCTACGACACGCCGGTGGGCGAGCGAGGCGTGACGCTCTCGGGCGGGCAGCGGCAGCGGCTCGCCATCGCGCGGGCGCTGCTCAAGGACGCGCCGATCCTGCTGCTCGACGAGGCGACGAGCGCGCTCGACACCGAGAGCGAGCGCGAGGTGCAGCGCGCGCTCGATCGGCTGATGAAGGACCGCACCTGCCTCGTCATCGCGCACCGGCTCTCGACCATCCGGCACGCCGACCGCATCGCGGTGCTCGCGCGCGGCGGCATCGTCGAGCTGGGCACGCACGAGGAGCTGATGGCCCGCGGGGGCGAGTACGCGCGGCTCTACCAGATGCAGTTCGCGCCGCTCGAGGAGCGCGAGGCGCTCGCCTGAAGCTGCGCGACGCGCGCAACCCGCCGGGCGCAAGACGCGCCGCGGCCCTTGCCCGGCGCGGGCGAAATCGGTTAGACGCCCTGGGATGAAGCCGCCCGGGAAAAAAGAGACCCTGCTCGCCTATCTCGAGCGCGGCATCGCGATGATCCACCTCGACGCGCGCCGGCCCGGCGTGGCGGTGCCCGCGCAGCATGTCGGCGACGCGCACCTGCGCATCAACTTGAGCTTGCGCTACGGCATCCCCGATCTGGTGATCGACGATCGCCGCGTGCAGGCGACGCTCTCGTTCGGCGGCCGCCCGTTCCAGTGCCAGCTGCCGTGGAGCGCGATCTTCGGGCTCACCTCGCAGGTCAACGGCGACGGCCAGGTCTGGCCGGAGGACCTGCCCATCGAGGTGCTCGACGACATGGCGCAGCAGGCGAAGGACGCGCCGGTGAAGCCGCCCAAGCGCAGCCGGCCCGCGCTGGTGGCGGTCGAGAGCGATCCGGCCGAAGAAGAGGCGCCGCCCGGCTTCGAGGCCACGCTCGCCGCCGCGAAGGCGAGCGCGAAGTCCGCCGAGAAGCGCAAGCCATCGCTGCAGGCCGCGCCCGAGCCGAAGCCGCTGCGCAAGAGTCCGGCGCCCGCGGACAAGAGCGGCGACGCGCCCGGCAAGGACGAGCCGCCCGAGCCGCCCGATGGCGACAAGCCCAAGGGCGGCCACCTGCGGCTGGTCCGCTAGAAGCGGGACCTCCCCGCCGGAAGCGGTTTTGAAACCGCTTCTAGCTGAGGCCGACCGCGGCCGCGGCGTCGGCGACCACCACCACCCGGCCCGACGCCTTGCGCAGCCACTGCGCCGGGCAGCCGAGCAGATCTTCCGGGCCGCGCAGGGCGCGGGCGAGCGCTTCCGCCTTGCTGCTGCCCGACGCTTGCAAGACCACCGTGCGGGCCGTCACCAGCAGCGCGGGCGAGAAGGTCAGGCGCGCGACCTTCGGATCGAGCGAGACCGGCGCGGGGACCGCGCGCACCAGCTGCGCGTCGCCGCGCACGTCGGAGCCGCGCGCGCCGGCGAAGAGCGAGAGCACGTGGCCGTCGGGGCCGAGCCCGAGCAGCATCAAGTCGAGGCGGCAGGGAGTTCCCGCGAGCGCGCGCAGCTCGGCCTCGGCGCGGGCGGCCTCGGCGGCGGCGTCGGGCGCTTCGCCGCGCAGGCGGTGCAGCTTCTTCTCGTCGACCGGCACGTGGCCGAACAGCTCGCGCGCCGCGAGCCCGAAGTTGCTCCGCTCGTCGCTCTCGGGGACACAGCGCTCGTCGCCGCAGAACAGCTCGAGCCCGCCCCAGGGGATCTTCGCGCGCCACGGATCTTCGCGCAGCGCGCGGTAGAGCGGCGCCGCCGACGAGCCGCCGGTGAGCGCGACCAGCGCCCGCCCGCGCGCCGCGGCTGCGCCCGCCACCGACTCGACGAACAGCTCCGCCGTCGCTTGCGCGGCGCGCGCGCCGTCCGCGACCACCCAGACTTCGCTCATGCTGGCTTCCCCGCGCGCCAGCGCGCCTCGAAGCGGCTCGCCTCTTCCAGCGCGGCCGCGTAGACGTCATCGCAGCCGGAGAGCAGCTTGAGCTCGTGCGCGAGCAGCGCGCCCGGCGTCGCCGCGGGCAGGCGCAGGCGGTGCGCGATCTCGCCGTCGTCGTCGCCGCTCACCTGCGCGTCGAGGATGCCGTTCTTCTCGCGGCGCAGCAGGAAGATCGCCGGCGGCGCGTCGAACCGCAGCTCGACGATCTGCCCGGGCAGGAGCGGCTCGGGCGCCGGCGGCGGCGAAATGCGCGCGCCGCTGTTGGAGATCTCGACCTGCGGCGCGACCGCGGGCGACGGCGGCGGCGGGACGCTGTCCGGCGGCGGCGCGGCCCCCTCGACCACGGTCACGCTCACCTTCTTCACGCGCGAGAGGAACCAGCCGGCGAGCAGCATCGCCTCCGCGCCCGGCTTGCCCGCGGTGGTGATCTGCACCGTCTTGATGTTGCCGCGGTGCTCGCGCAGGTTCGGGATGTCGAGCACCTCGGCGGCCAGGCTCTGCCACGGGAAGATGCGCGCCCAGGCGAGATCGCCGACCGGCGCGCCGTGCTTGACCAGCGCCTGCAGCGCGGTGAGCGCATCGGGCGGACGGGTGCCGCAGTCGACGATGAACCGGTCGGCTGAATCGATGGCGCGCTTGAGCAGCGGCCCCTCGACGCGCCCGCCCCACATCACCACGATGGGCACCTCGGGCACGAGCAGCTCGCCCAGCGCCGACTCAAGCCGCCGCACCGCCTTGCCGGTGGCGCGAAGCACGACCCGCTCGACGAAGAACGCCGAGCCCTTCGGGCGCGCCACCGAGACGCGCGCCGAGACCAGGCTCTCGCTCTCCGAGGGCAGCGCGATGAGGCCGACGATGCGCGCCGGGTGCAGCGCGCTCACCGCCTCGAGCCCCGCGATCGCCTTCTCCCAGCTTGCGTCGCTGTAGTGCACGCCGATGAGGTTGAGCGTGAGGATCCGCTCGACCGGCGCGCCCGCCCGCTCGCGCGCGGTGTTGATCATCGAGCGGATCTTCGCGAGGTCGATGCCGTCGGCGAAGCGCGCCTCCAGCTCGCCCGTGCGCGCCCGGCCGCTCGCGCCCGCCGACATCCGCTCGCCCGTATTTCCCTCGTTCATAGCCGCCTCCATGCGCGTCCGTCGCGCGCCAAGAGCGCTTCCGCCTCGCTCGGTCCCCAGCTGCCTGCTTCGTAATCGTGCGGACGCGGCGACTCCGGCGATTCGACCACCTTGAGGATCTGATCGACCAGCTTCCAGGCCGCCTCGACCTCGTCCTTGCGCGTGAAGAGCGTCTGGTCTCCGCGCATCGCATCGAGGATCAGCCGCTCGTACGCCTCGGGCGAGGCCGAGCCGAACGCGGTGCCGTAGCGGAAGTCCATGCTCACCGTGCGCGGCCGGTAGCGCTCGCCCGGCACCTTCGCGGAGAAGCGCAGCGCGATGCCTTCCTCCGGCTGCACGCGCACCACCAGCACGTTGGGCTGCGTCGCGCCGTCGCCGAAAAGCGAGTGCGGCAGCGCCTTGAAGTGCACCGCGATCTCGGTGGCCCGCTTGGGCATCCGCTTGCCCGAGCGCACGTAGAAGGGCACGCCGTCCCAGCGCCAGTTGTTGATGAGCAGCTTGAACGCCACGAAGGTGGGCATCCGCGAGTTGGCGGCGACGTTCGCCTCCTGCCGGTAGCCCGGCACGTCGATGCCGCCGACGCTGCCGGCGACGTACTGCCCGACCACCACGTTCTGCGCGACCTCCTCGGGCCCGATGATCGGCCGGATCGCGCGCAGCACCTTCAGCTTCTCGTCGCGCACCGCGTCCGCGTCGAAGGCGACCGGCGGCTCCATCGCCGTCAGCGTCACCAGCTGCAGCACGTGGTTCTGGATCATGTCGCGGATGATGCCGGCCTCTTCGTAGTACTTGCCGCGCGCCTCGATGCCGAGCTCCTCGCCCGCGGTGATCTCGACGTGGTCGACGTACTTGTTGTTCCAGAGCGGCTCCCAGATGGAGTTCGCGAAGCGAAGCACCATGAGGTTCTGCACCGTCTCTTTCCCGAGATAGTGATCGATGCGGAAGACCTGCCGCTCGTCGAGCACCTCGAGGACCAGCTTGTTGAGCGCGCGCGCCGACGCGAGGTCGTGGCCGAACGGCTTCTCGATGACGATGCGCGAGAAGCTCGGGTGGTTGGGCGGGTAGATGAGGCCCGCGTCCTTGAGCCCCTTCAAGATCATCGGGAAGGTCGAGGGAGGCGTCGCGCAGTAGAAGAGCCGGTTGCCGCGGGTCGCGCGCGAGTGGTCGAGCTCCTCCAGCTTCGCCTTGAGCTTCACGAAGGTCTGCGGATCGTCGAAGCCGCCCTTCACGTAGCGCATGCCGTCGGCGAAGTCCTGCCAGACCTCCTCTTGCACCGGCTTGATGCGCGAGAACTTGCCGACCGCCTCGTGCATCTCCTTGCGGAACCCCTCGTCGTCGAAGTCGGAGATGGCGACGCCGACCACGCCGAACGCGCCGGGCAGATGCGCGCCGAGCGCGAGGTTGTAGAAGGCCGGCATCAGCTTGCGGTGCGCGAGATCGCCGCTCGCGCCGAAGACCACCACCGCGCACGGCTCGGGCGCGGTGGCGGTGCGCAGGCCGGCGCGCAGCGGGTTTTCGATCTCGTCGTGCTCGGGCGCGTAGGGCATGCCTTTAAACCTTCTTCACGGCGTGGCCGCCGAACTCGTTGCGCAGCGCCGCCTGCACCTTGGCTCCGAACGACTCGGGCTGCCGCGAAGCGATTCGGCGCAGGAGCGAGAGGGTGATCACCGGCGCGGGCACGTTCTGATCGATCGCGGCCTGCACGGTCCAGCGGCCCTCGCCGGAATCCTCGACGTAGCCTTTGAGCTGCTCGAGGTGCGGGTCCTTCGCGAGCGCGTCGGCGAGCAGCTCGAGCAGCCAGCTGCGCACCACCGAGCCCTGGTTCCAGAGCGCGGCGATCTTCGGCAGCGGCAGCTCGCCGAACGGCGAGGTGTTGAGGATCTCCATGCCCTCGGCGTATGCGGCCATCAGGCCGTACTCGATGCCGTTGTGCACCATCTTGGTGTAGTGGCCCGAGCCGGCGGGGCCGGTGTGCAAGAGGCCGTCCTTGGGCGCGAGCGTGGTGAAGGCCGGCCTCACCCGCTCGAAGTCCGCCGCCTCGCCGCCGACCATCAGGCAGTAGCCGACCTTGAGGCCCCAGACGCCGCCCGAGGTGCCGGCGTCGAGGAACCCGATCTTCTTCTTCGCCAGCTCGGCCGCGTGGCGCATCGAATCGCGGAAGTTCGAGTTGCCGCCGTCGATGACGATGTCGCCGGGCGAGAGCTTGTTGCCCAGCTCGGTGATCAGGTCGTCGGTGATCTTGCCCGACGGCACCATCGACCAGACCGCGCGCGGGCCGTTGAACTTGCCGAGCACCTCATCGATCGAGTGCGCGGCGATGGCGCCGTGCTCCTTCGCCATCGCGTCGGCGATCTTCGGGTTCACGTCGTAGGCGATCACTTTGTGGCCGCCCAAGAGCAGGCGCTGCACCATGTTGCCGCCCATCTTCCCCAAGCCCAGCATCGCGATTTCCATTGCAGCCTCCGGTCCGGCGTCGATTGAAGAAATTGAAAGTGTCTAAGGCGTGAGCAGCGCTTCTGCGGCCCGCAGCGCGGATGCGAGCTTGCTAGCGTCGCCGTCTTCGGCGCGCAAAAGGATCGCGCGGCGGCCCGCTTGGGCGAGCTGCGCGAAGGTGCGATCTTCCGCTGCCAGCGCGGCCCGGCGCGATCCGCACAGCTCGGCGCCGCCGCCGTCGGAGAGGAGAAAAAAGAGCCCTCGCGACGACGCGCCAGCGAGCGCCTGCGCGCTGTCCGATGCGGGCATCTCCGGCAGCGAGAACGAGCTGCGCACGGCGATCTGATTCGGCCCGCTCATCGCGCGCTGCGCTTCGCGCATCGTCTGGCGCGCCTCGCCCGTGGGCAGCCCGAGCCAGTGCAGCGAGAGGTGCTCGCCCGGCTCGCCCATCGCGGCCTGCGCGGCGAGCCAGGCCGGCACCGACGACTCCGCCTTCGCGCCCAAGGTGCCGGCCACCTTGCGAAGCATGAACGCGTGCGTCGCCGTCGCGGCGCGGAGCGCGAGCGGACCCTCGCGCAGATCGGCCTCGCGAACGGCCGGGGCGCTGCCAACGGTCGCACCCTTCTGCGCGGCCTCGGGGGCGCCCCACGCGAGCGAGAAGAACCACGTCCAGCGCACCAGCTCGCCCGCCAGCGCGTCCATCGACGGCAGCTCGAACTGCACCAGCGGCACGCCCGCGCCGATCAGCCGGCGCGCGCGATGCGCGTGTTCTGCGGCCACCGGATCGCTCGCGGCCGCTCCTGGCGCGGGCGCGACGAGATAATTGGCACACCAACGATCGTCCGGGTAGCGCCCTGGTTCTTCCAGCGCGGCCGCCGCGAGCAGAGAAAATCCGGCTCGCTCAGGCAGCTGCGCCGCGGCCGACTCGAGCCACTCGAGCAGCGGCTGCAGCTCGGGCGGCGCCGCGGCGATCCAATTCACCGCGCCACGATTCGCGAGGCCGAGGGCCAGCGCCGCGAGCGCGGCAGGGTCGCCCTCCGCAGGAGCGTCGGCGGCGCGCAGCTCCGTCGTCGCCTCGTGCAGCGCGAGGCGCATCCGCGCGCCGTCGAATCCTTGCAGCGCCGCGAGCTCCCATGCGGCCGGCGTGAGCAGCGGCGCGGGCGGCGCGTCGTCGCCGAGCTCCTCGATCCGCCCGAAGCCGAGCGCCGCTGCAAGCTCGCGGCGGAGCGCATCGCCCTTGGGAATCCACGCGACCGCAGAGCGGAGGTCGCCCAGGCCCGCGAGCGCTGCGCGGAGCGCATCGGGAGCCAGCGACGTGCAGACGCGCAGCTCGCGGCGAGGCCCGGGCGAGGCCAGCCGCAGCACCGCGGCGCGGCGCGCGAGATGGGGTGGAACGAACGCCACGCCCCCGGCGTCCCCGAGCTGGAGCTGCGAGCGCGATGGGTTGAAGTCAGGCGCATCGCCGGCATGGGCGCGCAGGTGGCGACGAAACGCCTCCCAGCCCTTCAGGTCGATCTGCGCGCGGCCCGCGGCCAACGCCGATTCCACCTCGGGCTTTCGCCGCCCGAGGTGCCAGGTCACGGATGCGAGCTTTGTTGGCGTACCAATCATCTCGCGGGCGCGGGCGCGCCTAGCCCTCTTGCGGCTTGCGCGTCTCGCCGCTCAGCCACGCGGTGATGCTGGCCGCGACCTTGGCGGGCGTGAAGCCGTACGCCTCGGCGAGCGCCTTCTCGGGAGCGGACGCGCCGTAGCCGGGGATGCCGATGACCAGCCCGCGACCGACGATGCGGTACCAGTCCTGCCCGCCCGCCGCCTCGACCGCGGCGCACTTCGCGTTCGGAGGGATCAGCTTGTCCTGGTCCTTCTTCGGCCAGGCCAAGAACCGCTCGGAGCACGGCATCGAGATGAAGCGGACCTTCTTCTGCAGATCGCTGGCGAGCAGCGGGAGCGCGGCCTGTGTGGTCGCGACCTCGCTGCCGGTGGCGATAACGACCACCTCGGGCTCGCCCTCGCTGTCGGAGACGACGTAGGCGCCGCGCAGCGCCGCGTCGATGTCGGCTGGCCCGCTCCGCTGGACCGGCGCGAGCTTCTGCCGGGTCAACGAGAGGACCGACGGCCCCTCCTTGCGCTGGAGCGCCGCGGCCCAAGCGGCGGCGGTCTCGATCGGATCGGCCGGCCGCCAGACCTCGAGGTTCGGGATCGCGCGCAGCGTGGCGAGCTGCTCGATGGGCTGGTGGGTCGGCCCGTCTTCGCCCAGGAAGATCGAGTCGTGCGTGAAGACGAAGATCGACTGCAGCTTGCTGATGGCCGCGAGCCGGATCGGCGGGCGCATGTAGTCGCTGAAGATGAGGAACGTGGCGCCATGCGGAATGAAGAAGCCGTCGTAGGCGAGGCCGTTGACGATGGCGCCCATGCCGTGCTCGCGGATGCCGAAGTGGAAGGTGCGGCCCTGCTGGTGATCGGGCTCGACCGCGTCGTCCTTGCCGATGGCGGTGAACGTGCTCGGCTCGAGGTCCGCCGAGCCGCCCACCATCGAGGGCACGAGGGCGGCCGCGGCCTGGATCACCGTCTGCGAGATCTTGCGCGTCGAGTCGGCGGCGACGATCCCCTTGACGGCGGCCGCGAGCTGCTGCGCCAGGTCGGCCGGCACTTCGCGCGTCTCCAGCTTGCGCCAGAGCGCGGCCTGCGCCGGCATCTCCTCGGCCCACTTCGAGAAGTTCGCCTTCCACGCGTCGGCGAACTTCTCGTTCTCGGCGCGGCGCGCGGCCCAGACTTTCTTCACCTCGTCGGGGATCAGGAACGTCGGCTCGAGCGGCCAGCCGAGCGCCTCCTTCGACGCCTTGAGCTCGTCCTTGCCCAGCGGCTCTCCGTGCGCATGCCTCGTCCCGGCCTTGTGGGGCGCGCCGTAGCCGATCACCGTGCGCACCGCGATGAGGCTGGGCCGCTGCGTCTCCGCCTTGGCCGCCTCGAGCGCGCGATCGATGGCCGCCGTGTCGTTGCCGTCCTCGATGAGCTGCGTGTGCCAGCCGTACGCCTCGAAGCGCTTGAGGCGATCTTCGGTGAACGTAATGTCGGTGCTGCCTTCGATGGAGATGTTGTTGTCGTCGTAGAAGAAGATCAGGTTGCCCAGCTTCTGGTGGCCCGCGAACGAGGCGGCCTCGGCGGAGACGCCCTCCATCAGGTCGCCGTCGGAGCAGATGCCGTAGACGTAGTGATCGATGGGCTGGAAGCCCGACTTGCTCGCCGGCATGCGCGCGTTGAGCATCCGCGCGGACATCGCGAAGCCGACCGCGTTGGAGATGCCCTGGCCGAGGGGCCCGGTGGTGCACTCGACGCCCGGCGTGTCGCGAAACTCGGGGTGGCCCGGCGTCTTGCTGTGCAGCTGCCGGAAGCTCTTCAAGTCGTCCATCGTGACGTCGAAGCCGGCCAGGTGCAGCAGGCCGTAGAGCAGCATCGAGCCGTGGCCCGCCGAGAGGATGAAGCGGTCGCGGTTCGCCCAGCGGGGCGCGCGCGGGTCGTAGCGCAGGTGCTTGTTCCAGAGCGTGAAGGCGATGGCCGCGCAGCCCATCGGCATGCCGGGGTGGCCGCTGTTCGCCTTCTCCACCGCGTCGGCGGCGAGGAAGCGGATGGTGTCGATGCACTTCTTTTCCAGCTCGGCGGAGAGGGTCATCGCATCCTCGAAAAATTGGGCGGCCGAGACCCTAGCAACGATCGCTTCCCCGCGCCGCAAATGCTGCTAGCTTGCCGCGCCGTTTGCGCCTGCCTGAGGACGACGCCATGCTCCATTCCCTGATTCGCACGTGGTTCCATTGGGTCGACGCCTGGGGCTACCTCGGCGTGTTCCTGCTGATGGCGCTCGAGAGCTCGATCGTCCCCATCCCCTCGGAGATCATCCTGCCGCCGGCCGCCTACTACGCGGCGCAGGGCCGGATGAACCTGGGGCTGGTGATCCTGGTCGGCACCGCCGGCAGCTGGTTCGGCGCGGCGCTCAGCTACTTCATCTCGCGCGCCATCGGCGTGCCGGCGCTGCAGCGGTTCGGCAAGTACATCATGCTGCCGCCGGAGAAGCTGGCCACCGGCGAGGCGTGGGTGGAGCGGTTCGGCGCGGGCGGCATCTTCGGCGCGCGCCTCTTGCCGGTGGTGCGCCACCTCGTCTCGATCCCCGCCGGGATCTTGAAGATGCCGTTCGGCCGGTTCTCGCTCGCGACCGTGCTGGGCGCGGGCGTCTGGTGCGCGGTGCTCTCCTGGTTCGGCAAGGAGGTGCTCGGCGATCAGCCGAACCTGCTCGATTCGCCGGAGACGATGATCGCCGCGGTCAAGGCCAAGCTGCTCTGGTTCGTCATCGCGGCGGCGGTCTTCACCGGGCTCTACGTGCTGATGACGATCGTGCGCAGCCGCGCCCCCAAGGCGGCCGCGAAGTAGCTACATCAGCTGGACCAGCGCCGACTGATCGAGCTCGAGCCGCGCCTCGCTGAGGGCGGCGACGGTCTGCTCGAACACCGCCGCGTCCTCGGCGAGCGCGCGCTGGATGGCCTTGGGCGCGGCCTTGCTCTGCATCAGGAAGCGGGCGAGGCGGGTCTGCGAGATCTCCTGCTCCTCGCGCGCCGCCGACTGCGCCGCCGCGATCACCCGCTTCAGCCGGCGCTGCGCCTCTGCTTCGGAGGCGCGCAACGCCGCTTCCACCGCGGCCACGAACGCCGCCGGCGGGCCGCCCTCGGGCGAGGGGACCGGCTCGATCACCGAAGAGTCGAGCTCGGCGCCGAGCGCGTCGTCGGCCGACGCGCCGCCGCGCCCGTCGAGGCGGACCACCACGCGCAGCCGCTGCTCCTCGAGCAGGCGGGCCGCGCGCCGCGAAGGCACGCGCGCTCCCTGCGCCAGATCGGCCGGCTCGGGCAGCACCACCAGGTAGCGCGCGTCGAGCGCGGCGCCCGCGCCGCTGCGCGACTTGACCCGATAGACCGTCGCGCGGCCGAGCTCGCCGTCGCGCGCCCAGCCGAAGAGCGCCTCGACCAGCGGGTGGCCGGTGGCGAACGAGTCGTTCTCCTCTTGCGCGACCGCGATCTGCCGGCGGAACGAGCCGAGCACCACGCGATCTTCCGAGAGATCGAAGCCCGCCAGCGCGTCGATCTTCAGCTCGGGCCCGACGTGGAAGCTCACCTGGCCGGGCAGCACGTCGACATCGACGTCGGTGGCGAGCCCGATCTTGCGCGCGATCTCCAGCGTCACCGACTCGAGCCGCTGCTCGAGCGCCGAGGCGACCTGGTTGAGCCGGCCCGAGAGCAGATCGAGCGGCGTGGCCGCCTTGCTGCTCAGCTCCTTTCCAGCTTCTTTCTTGGAAGCAGCTTCCTTTTTAGAAGCCGCTACCTCCTTCTTGGTCATCAGATCGGGCCGCGAGGAGACGCCCAGCCGCTGCGCGCCGCGATCGGCCAGCGCCGAGAGCGCGTCGAGGTCGCAGCTGCGCCGGTCGAGGAGCGGGTCGTAGGCGCGGGCCACCTCGGCGCGCGCGGCCTGCACCTTCGACTGGAGCGCGCGGGTCGCCGCCGCCCACTCCGACTCTTCGCCCTTCCCTTCCGGCTTGCTGCCCAGCGCGCACAGCTCCGCCTCGACCTCCTCGAGCACGGCGTCGAGTCCGCCGACCGGCTCGGTGAAGACGCCCACGCCCTGGTCGAGCACCTCGAGCGCGCGCGCCGCCAGCGTGCCGTGCGGCCGGAAGGCGACCACGCGCACCTCGCGCGACTGGCCGATGCGATCGATGCGGCCGATCCGCTGCTCGATCGCCGCCGGGCTCCAGGGCAGGTCGTAGTTCACCAGCACGTGGCAGTGCTGGAAGTTGCGCCCCTCGCCGCCGAGCTCCGTGCAGAGCAGCACGCGCGGGCCGTCCGGGTCGCGAAAGCGCGCGACCAGCTTGTCGCGCTCGGCCGGCGAGAGATCGCCAGCGTAGGCGAGCGCCTCGATGGGCCGCGCCTTCGGGTGGCGCGGGCTGGTGCGCCCGAGCGCGGCGCGCAGGTACTCCACCGTCTCGCGCGCCTCGGCGAAGATGAGCACCTTCTCCTTCGCATAGTCGACGAAGAGCAGCTCGCGCAGCACCTCGAGCTTGGAGTCCTGGTCGCTCGCGGCCAGCTGCGACGCGCGGCCGGCGAGCATCTTCAGGCCGTCGTCGGTCGCCGACGCGAGCGCCGAAGCGAGCGCCACGGGCGAGCTACCCAGGCGGCGCAGCAGCGACGCGAGCACCGCGCCCTGCGGCAGCGTGCCCTTCTTCGACGCGGCGGAGATGGCCGCGCGCACTTCGGACTCGAGGCTCGCCTCGGCGGGCGAGAGCGCGACGTCGGCGATCTGCAGCACGCGCGGCGTGAAGCCGCCCACGAACGCGCGCCGGTTGCGCAACAGGCGCGCGGAGAGGCCGTAGCCGTCGGCGAGGTGCGCGAGCAGCTTCTCGCGCGGATCGCGCGCGCCCGCTCCCTTGGCCGCCTTGCCGCCCGCGCCGACCGAGACCGCGCCGCAGAGCAGCGCCAGCTCCGTGTCGTTGGGGAACAGCCCGGCGATGCGCGCGGCCGCGCCGTGGTCGCCCGCGAGCAGCGCCCGCACTTCCGTGGAGAGATCGCCCGCGCGCGCAAGCCGGGCCCGCAGCTCCTCTTCGCTCGCGGCCGGCGCCGGATCCACCAGCCGCAAGAGCGCGTGGTACTCGGCCGGATCGAGCTGCAGCGGCGTCGCGGTGAGGAGCAAGAGGCCCCACGTCGAGGCGGCGAGCGACTGCGCGACCTCGTAGGCCCGCTCGCCGCGCAGGTGGTGCGCCTCATCGAAGATGACCAGGTCCCAGCCCGCCTCGGCCGCCTGGCTCGCCTCTTCCTTCGAGCGCGAGAGCCACTCGAGCGAGGTGACGACCAGCTTGTGCCGCGTCCAGGGAGTGCCCGCGCTCTCGGCCTCGTCGTCGCGATCGCCCTGCGCGCGCTCGGGGTCCATCAGCGTGAAGAGCAGGTTGAACTTGTGGAACAGCTCGGCCAGCCACTGCACGGTCAGGTGCGACGGCGCGACCACCAGGCAGCGGCGCACCAGACCCGCGTGCAGCAACGCAGAGAGCACCAGGCCCGCCTCGATGGTCTTGCCCAGGCCCACTTCGTCGGCGAGCACGAAGCGCGGCGCGCTCGCCGAGAGCACGTTGTGCGCGACCGAGACTTGATGCGGCTTCACGTAGACGCGGCTCGCGAAGAGTGCGCCCAGCGCGTCCGCGCGCCGCTCGAGGTCGAGCTTGACCACCTCGCCGCGCAGCGCGAAGTCGGCCGGCGAGCCCCAGTGGCCCGAGGCGAGCCGCTCGGCGGGCCCCTCGCGCTGCGGGAGCGCGCGCAGGTCGGCCTCGCTGCGGATCGACGGCTTCTTGCCCGGCACTTCCACGGTGTAGCGAAAGAGATCGTCCGCGGGCCCGGGCAGCGCGCGCAGCACCTTCGCCTCGGTGCCATCGGCGAGCCGCGCGGGCGCGCCGGGCTGGAACTTGAAGCGGATGAGCGCCTGGTCGCGCGAGGAGAGCATCACCGGATCGCCCTGCCGGCCGGGGAACTCGGCGGTCAAGCGCGGCGGGTCCTCGCTCACGTCGACGATGTGGCCCACGCCCCAGGACTGCTGGGCGCGGTGGACGATCTTCATTCCTTCTTGGTAGCGCACGGGGGCGTTCTAACAGGGGTGCGGCCCGCGTGGATCTCGGTCGAGAGGACGACTCACCTTCCCAGATCGTAGCTCGAGGGAATGTCGAGGTGGAACGCCAGGTCGAGCTCGGAGACCGGCGCGCGGTCCTGCAGCTCGACGGTCGCGGGGCCTTCGAGGTGTGCGCTGTACGCCGGTCTGCCGCTTACCGGCCGAAGCGGCGCGATTTGCCGAGCTGGACTAGCGAGCCCTTGCCGCCGCGGGCCTTGCGCGAGCGGCGGGCGCGCGCGGTCGGCTCTCCCTGTGGGTCCGGGCAGACGTCGCGCACCTTGCACGGCCCGCACTCCGCGCCGCTCCAGACCGATTCGAAGAGCGCCTGCGAGCGATCGAGCACGTCGAAATCCTCGGTGACGAAGCCGAGCTCGAAGTTGCGCTTGTGCTCGCCCTTGGCGCCCAGGCCCGCGCCGGTCAGGTTCGCCGAGCCGAGGTAGACCCAGGCCTTGTCGACGATGACCGCCTTGAAGTGGACGCGCGGGCAGAGCCGCAGCGCCAGCCCGCCCGCCACCAGCCGCGACTCGGCGTCGAAGGCTTTGCGGAACGGGCGCGACGGCGTCTCCGCGTGCAAGAGCCGCAGGCGCACGCCGCGCGCAGCCAGCCGCGAGAGCTGCTCGACGATCGACGCGTAGTCGGCCTTGGGGCGCGCAAAGCCCGCGCGCGAGGTGCTCGCGGCCGCGTCTTCGATGAACATCGCCTTCACGTTGGCGGTCGCGATGTCGACCGACTCGCGCGCGTGCAGCAGCTTGTCGAGGATCACCGTGCGGTAGAGCGCCTCGCCCGAAAGCAGCTCCGCTTCGATTGAGCGCATCATCGCCGCAGCAGCGTGCGGGCCGAGGGTGCGCGGGGTCAAGCGCGCAGACGAAGAACGCGGCGCACATTGACCCGCGCGCGCTCCCGCCTCTAGCCTCGAGGGTTGATGCGCGCGAAAGTCGGCCCGGCGCGCGCCGGAGGACGCTCCATGCTGCACCGCCTCGTTCTGCTCGCCCTGCTCGCGCTCTCGCTGCGCGCCCTGCCCGCGCGCGCCATCGACTCGGCCGCGCAGGCGCGCGAGCAGTTCCAGAAGGGCCAGCACGCGCTCGACGCGGGGCGCTCGCAGGAGGCGATCGACGCGTTCGAGGCGGCCTACGCGGCGGGAGGCGCGCCGTCGCTGCTCTTCTTCCTCGGCGAGGCCTACCGGCAGGCGGGCGATCGCAGCAAGGCGATCAGCGAGTACCAGCTCTATTTGGAGAAGCTGCCCGACGGGCCGAAGAGCTCGGTCGCGGAGGCACGCATCGCCGAGCTGAAGAAAGCGCCGGCGGCGGAGAAGAGCAACAAGCGCAAGGTGGCCCTCGAAGATCTCGCGGTGGGCGCGAACCAGGAGAAGCGCAAGATCGCGCTCGACGACCTCGAGGTGGGCGCGAACAAGGCGCCGCCCGCCGCGCAGAAGAAGGTCTCCATCGACGAGCTCGAGCTGGGCGCGAACAAGCCGGCGCCGCAGAAGAAGGTCGCGCTGGACGATCTCGAGCTGAGCGGCAAGGCGCTGCCGCCGCAGGTCGAGCTGGTGCCGCTCACGCCCGCGACGGCGAAGCTGGTGGCGCCGCCGCCGGCCGCGCGGGTCGAGCCGGCGAAGAGCGCCAGGTCGCTGGCGGCAGAGAGAGCCGAGAAGGAAAGGCGCGAGGCGCAGAGCGCGCCGCTGCCGCCCGCGTCTCTCGCGCTGGTGGTGCCCGCAGCGGCGCCTCCCGCGGCCGCTCCCGCGCCGGCCCCGGCAGCGCATGCCCCGCCCGCGGTGGTCGCGACAGCGCCCGCTCCGGCCGCGGCTCCGGTCGCCGTCGCGCAGAGCGCGGCCCCTGCCGCGCCGATCGCAGCCGCGCAACCGGCGCCCGCGGAGGTGAGCGCGCCCGCCGCCGCGATGCCGCTCCCGCCCGCGCCCGCCGCGCACGAGAAGGAGCGCGCGCCGCTCGCCGCCACGGAGGCCCCGGCAGACGTGCCGCTCGAGCTGCGCTCGCCGCCGGCCACGCCGCAGACGGGCCACAGCCAGCGCGTCGCGGGCGTCGTGGTGGGCAGCGTCGGCGCCGCCGCGATGGTCGCGGGCGGCCTCTTTGGCGCGGGCGCGATGAAGGCCGCGAGCGACGTCAACGCCGACGGCGCGGCCGGGCGCACCTACGATCCGGCGGTGCAGAGCCGCGGCCAGCGCGACCAGCTGCTCGAGGCGGTCTTCCTCGCCAGCGGCGGAGCCGCGCTCGCGACCGGCGGGCTGCTCTACCTGCTCGCGCCCAAGAGCAGCGGCGCGCACGCCGACGGCGACGAGAGCCGCAGCAGCTCGCGCGGATACGCCGCCGCGATCGCGCCCGTGCCAGGCGGCGGCGTCGCCGCCACCGCCGCGATGAAATTCTAAGCGCCGGCCCCGCGGCCGAAGATGATCTTCTCCTGCGAGAGCATCCGCACTGCCCAGCCCGCGAAGAGCGCCGCGAAGAGCGCCGCCGACCCGGCCGCGAGCCAGAGCCAGCTGGGATGCAGCGCCTCTCCCCGCAGCACATCGTTGAGCAGGATGGTCTGCCCGAGCACCGGCACGAACATCATCCAGAGCTTGCCGTCGATGGGCGAGATGGAGAGGAAGCTCGCCGGCAGCATCGGCACCAGCATCATCACTTGCAGGTACGTCTGCGCCTCTTTGTAGGTGCGCGCGAAGAGAGACATCACCATCTGCAGCGAGCTGGCGAAGAAGCCGAGCGGCAGCAGCACCAGCGCGGCGCCGAGCATCTCGCGCGGGCCCAGCTGCGCGCGCACGCCTAGATCCTGGAGGGGCACATGGCTGAGCGCGATGTTGAAACCGGTCAGCGCCAGCCCGAACGCGAGCCAGCTGCCGAGCACCACCGCGCCCCACTTGCCCGCGACCACCTGCGCGCGCGTCACCGGGTTGAGCAGCAGCGGCTCGAGCGAGCCGCGCTCGCGCTCGCCGGCCATGCTGTCGATCGCCAGATACAGACCGCCGGCGAACACCGAGAGCAGCAGGAAGAGCGGCACCACCGAGAGCATCGCGGCCGCCGTCTTCTCCGGCGTCGCGACGTCGACCTCCTCGACCTGCACCGCCGTCGCCAGCTCGGGGTTCACGCCGCGCGCGAAGAGCCGCAGCGCGCCCATCTGCGCCGAGTAGCCGCGCAGGATCGCCTGCACGCGCCGCACCTGCGTCTGCGTCTTCATCCGCGACTCATCGATGACGAGCAGCACCTTGGCCGCACGCCCCTCGCTGAACTCCTTGGCGTAGCCCAGGGGGATGTCGAGCGCGAGATCGAGCTTGCCGGAGCGGACCTGCTCTTCGACCTCGCCCGCGGCCGGGTCGACCGGCTTCACCTGCGCGCCCGCCCGCTCGAGGAACGCGACCAGGTTGGGCGCATGCACCGCGCCGCGCACGGGGATCTCGAGCGGCTTGTCGTCGCGCACCATCCTCGCCAGCGCGGTGAACATCAGCGCGAACATCACCGGTCCGAGCAGCGGCATCATCAGCGCCGACGTCATCGAGCGGCGATCGCGCACGCTGTCCTTGAGCTCCTTGCGAAAGACCGTGCGCACGCCGCGCAGGAACGATGCCGCGCTCATTGGACCAGCCCCGTTTCCGAACCGATGATCGAGACGAACGCCTCTTCGAGGCTCTCCTTGCCCGAGCGCGCGAGCAGCTCGGCGGCGGTGCCCTCCTCGACGACGCGGCCGCGCGCCACCACCACGATGCGATCGCAGAGCGCGGCCACCTCCTGCATCACGTGGCTGGAGAAGACGACGCAGCGGTCCTGCTCGCGCAGCTTGCGGATGAGCGTGCGGACCGCGCGGGTGCTCATCACGTCGAGGCCGTTGGTCGGCTCGTCGAGGACCACGTTCTTCGGGTCGTGCACCAGCGCGCGGCAGAGCGCGACCTTGGTGCGCTCGCCGTTGGAAAATCCATCGACGCGCCGGTCGGCGAGCGCCGACATTTCGAGCAGCTCGAGCAGCTCGCCGGTGCGCTTCTCGAGCGCGCCTTTCGACATGCCCTGCAGCTCGCCGAAGTAGTGGATGTGCTCGCGCGCGGTCAGGCGCGGGTAGAGCCCGCGCGCGTCGGGGAGCATGCCCAAGCGGCGGCGCACCTCGAGCGGATGGGCGGCGACGTCGAGCCCGTCGATCTCCGCGCGACCGCTGTCGGCCGAGATGAGTGTCGAAAGGACACGCAGGGTGGTCGTCTTCCCCGCGCCGTTGGGGCCGAGCAGGCCGGTGACCACGCCGTCGGGCGCGTGGAAGGTGACGTCGTCGACCGCGACCACCTTGCCGAACTGCTTGTGCAGCTTCGTCACCGAGATCATGGCGTGGGCCCCGCGAAGCCGACGAAGAACGGCGGCCGCTTCTGTTTGGAGATGCAGCTGCCGTCGAGGCCGCGCGCGGTGCCGGCGTCGAGGAACTGCTCGATCAGCTTGGGCGCGCAGCCCTGCGAGGAGACGCCGTGGCCGACGCCGGGCGCGATGAAATGCACCGAGTCGGTGAGCGTGGCCTTGGCGAGCTCGGCCCAGCGCGGCGGCGTGACCGGGTCGAGCTCGCCCGAGAGCAAGAGCACCGGAACCGAGGAGCGGACTGGCTCGGCGAAGCCCGCGGGCAGCGGGGCGTGCGGCCACGCCGCGCAGGAGCTCAGCACGTCGCGCACCAGGTCGGGGCCGAGGAACGAACCGCGCGAGGCCTCGACCAGGTCGGCCTCGGTGAAGCGCGAGAGGTCCTCGGCGCAGAGCACCGAGAGCATCATCCCGCCCGCCATCGAGTGGGCGAACCCGCCGGTGAGGCCGTCGCTCTCGGCCACGAACGGCGCGAAGTTTCCCTCAGCGGCGCGGGCGATGGTGAGCGGCATCAGCGCGGCCAGCTCGGGCATGTAGAGCTCGCCGCGCAGCAGGCTGGTGAACGCCAGCCGGTCGATGGTGACGCGCGTCTTCTCGCCCGTGCGCGGGTCCTCCACCTCGGTCTGCGCCGGCTCCTTCTCCAGGCGCGTGAGCAGCGCGGCGAACTTCTGCGGCAGCTCGGGCCACGCCTTCGCGCAGGCGGCGTCGGCCTCGCAAGCCTGGAACAGCAGCTCGAGCGCGCGCTGCGCGTCGCGCGGGAAGTCGAGCAGGATGGGCATCTGCGTCGGCGCGACGCCGTCGAGCACCACCGCGCGCGCGTGCTCGCCGTGTTCGCGCAGGTAGATGAGCGCCGCGCGCGTGCCGTAGCTGCCGCCCCAGAGATCGATCTGCCCGTAGCCGAGCGCGCTGCGGACCGCGTCGAGATCGTCCATCGCGACCGAGGTCGTGTACAGGCGCGGATCCGCGTCCAGCCTGCTCGCGCACGCCTTGAGCTTCGAAGGCTCGAGCCCGCGCGAGGCGATGCGATCTTGGAGGGACGCGGTCTCGTCGGGCGGCTCGCAATCGAGCTTGTTCGACTGGCCGGTGCCGCGCTGATCGACCAGCACCAGATCGCGCGTCTTGTGCAGCCGCGCGAAGGGCCCGCTGATCATCGGCGGGATCGCCTCGGTCGCTGCCTGGCCCGGCCCGCCCGCGAGCAGGAAGAGCGCGTCCGGCCGGGTCTGGCGCGCGATCGCCGGCACCAGCGCGACGCGCAACTTCAGCGTGCGGCCGTCCGGATGCGCGCGATCTTCCGGGACTGGCAGCGTGCCGCAGAGCGCCTGCACGCTGGCGCCGGGGAGCCGGCAAGGCTGGAGCTCGAGCGTCCCGCGCCGCTCGGCGCGGGCGCCCAGCGAGAGGAGCAGAGCCAACGCGGGCGCGGCCAGTCGTTCGATGTGGCGCATGGGCGCTCGCCTTGCCACGAGCGCAGAGGGCGCGCAACCCGCGCGTGCAGGAGCGCGCGGCCGCGCGGGATGCGGCGGTTGCGCGCGCTCCGGTTTACACTCCGCGTCCAGGACGATGCCGATGCGATTCAACCGCCAGATGCAGCGCCACCTGCGCGAGCTGCAGAGCAAGGAGCTCGAGCTGGCGCTCGACCCCGGCTTTGCCGGCCGCGCCCCGCTCGCGCTCGAGGAGGTCGAGGAGCTGGTGCTGCTCTCGCGCCCGGCACGCGCGTGGCGCTCTCGGCTGGCGGCGTTCAGCGATCGCACCAACCTCGAGTGCACCGCGAACAAGCTCTCGGTGGGCGAGCTGCTCGACCCGCGGCTCAGCCGCGCCGCGCCGCTGTTGCTGCTCACCGCCGGGCTGGTGCTCGCCGAGCGTCTGCCGCGCGAACTCGCCCGCTTCCCCGGCCGCTTCAACATCATCTTGAGCTACGACGGCGAGAGCTGCGCGCTGCGCTTCCACCGCATCCGCGAGGGCGAGTCGTGGCTGCACGAGGACCTCGAGGAGTACGACGAAGAGGGCGTGCTGGTCTGCGAATCGGGCACCGCGAGCGAGGACGCGCTGCGCCTGCTCGGCAGCTAGCCGCGCGCCACGGCCGGAGCGCACCCCTGATGTTCGCGGAGGGCTCGGGGAGAACTCCCCTTGCGATGGCTGCGCTCTCGTGGAATGCGCACAGGTCGGCTGGCCGCGCCTCGTCGACGAAAGCGCGCCCCTTTCGCATCGGAGCACCTTCGTGTCGATCTTACACTTTGTCTCGACCTCGCCGCGCGCCGCCCTTCGATCGCTCGCCGCGCTCGCCGCCGCCGCGCTGCTCGCGACCCTGGCCGGCTGCCCGGCCCCCGCGGTCGACCCGAAGAGCCCGGGCACGCTGCGCGCCGCTGCGGCCCAGCGCCCGCTCGACGAGCCGGTCGGCGTCTCCACCGCCGGCTACACGCAGGACGCGTTCCTCTCCGGCCCCTTCCCCTCCGACGAGCCGGGCAGCCCGTTCTCGGACATCTTTCCCTCGACCCGCGGCATCGAGACACAGCCGATGGCCAAGGTGGTCGCGCTCGACAACGGCCGCACGCAGCTGGTGATCGCGCGCATCGACGCGGTGTTCGTCACCGCCGTGCTCACCGAGCGGGTGCTCGCGCTGGTGCAGGCGCAGAGCCACGTCGACCTGCGCGGCAAGCTCATCCTCGACGCGACCCACACGCACGCGGAGGGCTGCCGCTTCTCGCGCGAGAGCCTCTCGCCGCAGGCGCTCAGCCAGCAGCCGCCGCTCGCGCAGCACGCGCTCGCGCACGGCTGCGACACCTTCAGCCAGGAGATGGTCGAGCGCATCGCGGGCCCCATCGCGGGCGCCATCGGCGACGCGCTCGCCGCGCTCAAGCCGGCCCGCTTCGGCTACGCGTCGGGGCTCGACACCACCGCCGCCTACGACCGGCGCTGCGACAACGATTGGATCACCGGCGGCAAGGATCAGGACACGCGCGTGACCGTGCTGCGCGTCGAAGGCACCGACGGCGCGCCCATCGCGGCGCTCTTCCACTACGCGATGCACGGCACGGTGAGCGGCAGCGCCAATCGCTCGCTCAACACCGATGCGCCCGGCCACGCGGAGCTCGCGGTCGAGCGCAACTTCAACACGCCGGTGGTGGCGATGTACCTGCAGGGCAACGCGGGCGACGCCAGCCCCGACGGCAAGGGCGACTCGGGCACGCAGTCGATGCAGCGCGAGGGCGCGGACCTGGCGGCCACCGTCGCGCAGCTCTGGACGCAAGCGGGCCAGTCGATGCAGGAGTCGCTGGTGCTGCAGTCGCTCGAGCGCGAGGTGCAGACACACCACGATCAGATCGGCTACGCGTCGGGCGAGTTCTTCGAGGACGGCGCGGTGCTCTGCCAGTTCACCTACACGCCGCCCTGCCCGGGCGCGCCGATCCCGCCCGACCAGGTCCTCTGCATCGGCCCGGCGATCGAGGGCGAGGGCAAGTACCAGTCGCGCGTGGTGGCCGCGCGCATCGGCAACCTCGCGCTGGTCACGCTGCCCGGCGAGCCGACCGCGGCGGTGGGCCGCGCGCTGCGCCAGCAGATCCTCACCGACGGCTACGGCATCACCGACGCGCTGGTGCTCGGCTACGCGCAGGATCACGACGGCTATCTGCTCTTCGACTCCGACTGGCTCTCCGGCGGCTACGAGCCGACCATCTCGTTCTGGGGCTGGAAGTACGCCGCGTTCATCGTCGGCCAGAGCGCCGACGCGCTGCACGAGCTGCTCACCGGGACCGCGCTGCAGAAGATCTTGCCGGAGCCCGCGCCGGTCGATGGAACGCCGCTGCCCTACACCAAGGTCGCGCCGGTGCCCTCGAGCGCGGCGCCGTCGGTCTCGGTGCAGCCGGCCGCGCAGGTCGAGCGCCTGCAGCCGGTGCGCGCCTCGTTCCTCGCCGGAGATCCGGCGCTGGGCAACCCCGAGGTGCGCCTGCAAGTGAGCCAGTCGGGCACGTTCACCGACGTGATGATCAACGGCTGGATCCCCGCGAGCAGCGTGCGCGGCGAGATCCCGCTCGTCTACACCGCCACGCCCAACTACAAGACCGCGCCAACCGCGACCAGCCGCCAGCACCAGTGGGACGCGGTCTACGAGCCGCCCGTCGATCTGCCGGCGGGCACGTACCGCTTCCACCTGACCGGCCAGGCGGTCACCGGCGCGCCGGGGAGCGCGCCCGTCGCGGTCGATCTCGCGACCACGCCGTTCACCGTGGTCCCGAGCACGCAGCTCTTCTTCGATGCGTCGCTGCAGGCCAGCGCGGGCACGCTGCACATCGCGCTCACGCCGCGCTACCCCGAGCCGACCGCGACCTTCGCGCCCGACCCGAATCCCGACTGGCAGATCTCCGGGTTCCGCCTCACCGACCCGCGCTACACCGTCCCGTTCGCGCCGGTCGATCCGGGCACCGCGGCGCTCTCGGCCACGCTGACCGGGCCCTCGGGCGCGCAGGCGATCTCGCTGCAGCCGCAGCACCCGGCCTGGCCCGCGGGCCCCTCGCCGTTCGCGCCCGGCGCGGGCCCGGGATTCACCGCCGACATCGCGGTGGTCAGCGGCAGCTACACGCTCGCGCTGCCCGCCGGCCTCTTCGCCGACGCAAACGGCAACGCCAGCGCCGCCGCGCAGCTTCAGGTGTCCGCGCCGTAAGCAGCACGCCGGACGCGGTCCAGCGCTGTGGAGGCATCTGCTGCGGCTGGAGTGACGGCGCGTTTCAGATAAAGAGAGCGGATGAACACGCTCGCTCTCGCCCTCGTCTCCCTGGTCGCGCTGATCCACGCGTACATCTTCGTGCTCGAGTCGGTGCTCTGGACGCGTCCGTACGGGATGAAGACGTTCCGCATGGACGCGGCGCGCGCCGAGGCGACGCGCACGCTCGCGCTCAACCAAGGGCTCTACAATCTCTTCCTCGCCGCCGGCCTGGTCTGGGCGCTCGGGTCTGGGCCGGAGCTGGTGCCGCGCGCGGCGTTCTTCCTCGGCTGCGTCGCGGTGGCCGGCGTCGTCGGTGCCGTCTCGGTGCAGCGCTCGATCCTCTACGTGCAGACGCTCCCGGCCTCGCTGGCGCTGCTCGCGCTCTTCCTCGCGCGTCGCTAGCCGCGGGCGCGATTGGTTGCGATCGCAACTATTTTTATGTGCGACCGCAACGATCTCACTCGCGCCAGAAGTAGGGGATCTTGAAGAGGCTGCTGGAGAGCTCGAGGTCCTGCTTCAGCTCGGTGAGGTGGACGGTGATGGTCCCCTCGGCGCGCACGCGGCGCAGCGTGCGCGGCAGCTGGATCGGCCCGCCCGCCGGCCAGCTCGCCCAATCTTCGAAGAAGACCTGCGAGAGGTAGAACGTGCCCGCGCGAGAGGGTTCGGGGTGCTCGACCAGCAGGTCGATGCGCAGCGGCAGGTGCGTCTCGCGGTCGAGCCAGAGCAGCTCGCCGCTCTTCGCCGACAGCACCAGCGCCTCGCGATCGCCGACCTTGTCGGCGCGCGCGTACGTCAGCTCGTCGAGCGGCAGCACCAGCGCGGGCTGGAAGAGCGCGGCCAGCCGCGAGAGCTCGACCCGCTCGGCGACGACCATCTCGCGCCGCTTCACGCCGGTGGCGACCTCCCAGCCGCGCGCGCCGTCGCTGATGCGGCGGATGCGCGTGGCGCTGTCGATCCAGACCTCGCGCGCGCGGCCCGGCTCCTTCCACTCCAACTCGAGGCGTCCGCGAAACGGCGTGAACGGCCTGCCCGCGCTGGTGCCGCTCGGCTCGCGCGAGACCTCGCCGCGGCAGCTGCGCGTGTGGATCTTCTGCAGCGCGGCCACGCCCGCGGCCGCCTTGTACTGCTCGATCAGCGCGCGCGCGTCGGGGCGCGGGGCCTTCTTCGCCTCGGCGCCAGCGGCCGCGCGGGGAGCGCCCGCGCGCGCCGCGCCGGAGACGAGCGCCGCCAACGAGATGAGCGCGACCGCGCCCAGTGCGGCTCCGCGCAGATGGTTGGCATGCCAATGATTGCGACCCATCCGATTCGCCGTGCTCATGTCAGCTCTTGTCCGGAATGGCGATCCCGTAGTCGCTGATCTTCTTCGCCACCGTCGGGTACGAGACGTCGAGCAGGCGCGCCACCTGCGTGCGGTTGCCGCCTGCGTGCGCGAGCAGCTTCTCCAGATACAGCTTCTCCAGCTCCGCCAGCGTGGGGGGCCGGCCGTCGATGAGCTCCGCCGAGAAGAAGCTCGCGTCGCGCCGCGCGCCCACGCTGCCCAGCTGCAGGGAGCCCGCGGTCACCGCCGGGCCCGGCTCGAGGATGACCGCGCGCTCGAGCACGTTGCGTAGCTCGCGCACGTTGCCGGGCCAGGCGTAGCCGCGCAGGATCTTCTCCGCCTCCGGCGTGAGCTCCGGCGGCGGCTTGAGCAGCCGCTGCGCGATGGCCGCGAGGAGGAAGCGCGCCAGATCGCCGATGTCCTCACGCCGCTCGCGCAGCGCCGGCAGCGCGAGGTGGAACACGTCGAGCCGGTGGTAGAGGTCGAGCCGGAAGCGGTTCGCGGCCACCTCGTCGGCGAGGTTGCGGTTGGTCGCGGCGATCACGCGCACGTCGGTGGAGAGATCGCGCGTGCCGCCGACGCGCCGGAAGCGCATCGACTCCAGCACGCGCAGGAGCTTGGTCTGCAGCGCCGGCGTCAGCTCGCCGATCTCGTCGAGGAAGAGCGTCCCGCCATCGGCCAGCTCGAGCAGGCCGCGCTTGCTCTCCTTCGCGTCGGTGAAGGCGCCGCGCTCGTGCCCGAACAGCTCGCTCTCGAGCAGTCCCTCGGCGATGGCGGCGCAGTTGAGCTCGACGAACGCCTCGCCCGAGCGCCCCGGCGTCTGCTCGTGGATGAAGCGCGCGATCACTTCCTTGCCGGTGCCGCTCTCGCCCTGCAAGAGCACCGAGGTGCTCGGGCTCTGCGCCACCCGCCGCGCGCTCTCCAGCGCCGCGCGCATCGCCGCGCTCTTCGATTCGAGCAGCGGCGCGCCCGGGCCCCGCACGCGCTGCAGCGCCCGCACGCGGATGCGCATGCGCCGCGCCTCGAGCGCCTTGCGAATCTTGATCACCAGATCGGCGAGCAGGATCGGCTTGGTCAGGTAGTCGTCGGCCCCGCGGCGCAGCGCGAGCACCGCGTTCTCCACGTCGGCGTGCGCGGTAGCGACGAGGAAGAGCGTGTCGACGCCGCGCTCCTGCGCGTCGCGCGAGAGCACCGAGAGCAGCTCGACGCCGTCCTGATCGGGCAGGTTGCGATCGAGCACGACGACATCGGCCGGCTCCTTCTGCCACGCGCGCAGACCGGCCGCGCCGCTGTCGGCCGAGCGCACCCGGTACCCCTCGCGCGCGAGCGCCTCCTCGGCGATCACCCGGAACGACTTCTCGTCATCGACGATCAGGATCGACGCTTCCATCTCATGCCTCCTCGGCTGGCGTGCGCGCGGGCGGGGGCGCGGAAGTCTTGGGCGCGACCGGCAGCACCACGCAGAAGCGCGCGCCGCCCAGCTCGGAGACGCCCACCTCGATGCGCCCGCCGTGCGCGCCGACGAATCGCTGCGCGGTGGCGAGGCCCAGCCCGGTGCCGTTGCGCTTGGTGGTGAAGAACGGCTCGAAGAGGTGCGCGCGCGCCTGCTCGCTGAAGCCAGGGCCGCTGTCCTCGATGATGATCTCGACCGCGCCTGGAGCGGGCGGGAGCGACTCGGAGTCCGCGCTGCTGCGATGCTTCTGCGCACGGATCCGCACGCAGCGCGCGCGACCGGCGGGCGGATCTTTCTGCCACGCCACCGCTTCGATCGCGTTGTGGATCAGGTTGACCAGCACGCTCTGCACCCGCTCGCTGTCGCAGGAGAGCTCGAGCGCGGGCGGGTCGGCGCGCAGACCCGCGTCGTCGAGCGCGACGTCGGCGGACTCCGCCTGCTCGCGGCACAGCTCGAGCGCGCGGCGGCAGAGCTCGCGCAGCTCGTGCGGCCGCGTCTCGATCTGCGGCGAGCGGGCGAAGACGAGCAGCTCGTCGGTGAGCGTGCGCAGCCGCTCCACCTCTTCACGCACCTGCTCGTGCACGCGCGTCAGCCCGGCGCTGGCGGCCTCGCGCGCGATCAGGCTCACGCCCATCCCCAGCGCGCCGAGCGAGTTCTTCAGCTCGTGCGAGATCACCGCCGCCGCCTGCCCCATCGCGGCGAGCCGCTCCTGCGCGAGCAGCGCGCGCTGCGCCGCCTCGAGCTCCGCGGTGCGCGCGAGCACCAGCTGCTCGAGCGGCGCCGTCTGCCAGCCCGAGGAGAACAGCGCCAGCAGCACCGCCAGCGCACAGCCGATGGCGAGGATCACCACCAAGAGGCGCAGCTCGCGCTGCAGGCCGACGTCGAGAGAGGAGAGCCGCCAGCGAAAGACGATGCCGAAGCCGGCGTGCGCCACCGGCGCGTGCGCGTAGAGCCACTGCTGGCCGTCTTCCACGAGGAGAAACGCGCTGGCCGGGCCGGTCGCCTCGGCGAGCGCGCGCGCCCATCCTTGGTTGCGCAAGAGCCGCTGCGGGTGGATCAGCTTGCCCTGCGCGGAGACCAGCGCCGCCTCGGTGCCCGCTGGCAGCGCGTCGCTGAGCGCCGGGCCGAGGATGCGATCGGTGCGCGGGTCGATGATGCCGCGGAGCACGCCGGAGGCGTCGCGCTTGCCCGCTTGCGTGGACGCGCCGATCGGCACCACCACGTCGATGCGCTCGCCGTCGCCGTCGCGCATGACCACCGCGCCGCTCGCCTTCTTTCCCTCGATGAACCACGGCTCGTTCGCGAACGATGCCCCCGTGCAGGCCGGCTGCTCCGGCTCGCTCCACAGGCAGCGCCCGCTCGCGTCCTCGATCTGCAGGCCGATGTTGAAGAGCGTCGAGTTGCGGTGCGCGTGCGCGAGCAGCGCCGCCTCGGGCCGCAGGTCGTTGTCGGAGAGATCGACCTCGGCCATGTGCGAGAGGCGGATCAGCTCGTGCACCGCCACGTCGAGCGAGTCGCCCAGCGCGAAGGCGCGGTTCTGCGCGAGCAGTTGCTGCTTCTGGAGCAGCTGCTCGGTGGAGTAGGCGCGCGACTGGGTGATCAGCACCGCGCCGGTCAGCACGACGGCGGCGAGCGCGACGACGCAAGAGACCAACGCGAGCCGCAGGCGGAGCTTCATGCCGGACGGTGTACCGCGCGCGGTGGGGGAAAGACACGCCTCGCGCGCAAGGCCTCCTGTGGCCAGGCTGGAAACGAACAGGTCGTGTCCTCAACGCGCGCCCGCAGCACCGATCCGGCCGCGAACGAGGCGAACCATGTCCCGCGCAACTCTCCGTCGCACGCTCTGCAGCCTCTTCGCCGCCGCGTCGCTCGCCGCGCTGGCCACCGCGCCGGCCGCGCGCGCCGATGACATCTACGGCTCGTGGGCTGCGCCTGACCGCTGGTCGCTCGGCCTGATGCTCGGCGGCCCGACAGGGCTGACGCTGGAGAAGAACCTCCCCAGCGGCAACGCCTGGGACCTCGGCCTCGGCTTCATCTACGGCCCCGGCATCCGCTTGCACGGCGACTACCTCTGGACCATCGCCGGCTCGAACACCGACAGCGACCTGTTCATCCGCTTCCAGATCGGCGTCGGCGCGCTGGTCGGTTCGCTGACGCATCCGTGCGAGTTCTACGGAAGCTTCGGCGACTGCAACAACGGCTTCTACGCGGGCGCGCGCGTGCCGTTCGTGCTCGAGCTCTGGCCGCGCGGCGCGCCGCTCAACTTCGGCCTGGAGATCGCGCCGGTGATCGCCTTCAACAGCGCCGGCGTGGGCGGCTTCCTCGACGCCTTCGTCTTCGTCCGGTTCGTCTTGTAGGCGCGCTGCGCTCCTCCAAGAAACTTGCGGGGCCGACTGCAACGATCTTGCAGTGGGCCCGCCAGCGTCCGGCGCTCTTTTCCGGCGCGCGCTCTGTGCGCCGCAGATGTCCGGTCTGGTGCGCGGCTTGCTCCTGTCAAGAACGTGATGCAATCCGTCCGCCTGCTCGCCGCCGCCGCGCTCGCCCTCGCCGCACCCGCGCGTGCCGACGCGCCGCCCGCAGCCGCTGCCCAGAGCAGCACACCAGCGGCCAGCGCGGCGGAGAGCGCCTCCGCGGCGCTGCCCGCCCAGCTCACGCTCGACGAGGCGCTGCGCATCTTCCGGGAGCGCGGATTCGATCTGCTCCTCGCCGACGCGCAGGTGGCAAGCGCGCGCGGAGATGTCGATGTGGCCGGCGCCTCGCCCAACCCGAGCGTGTCGGGGAGCGTCGCCAGGTCGTTCGGCTACGACGCGAGCCAGTGCCCGGGCTGCTCCTCGGTCGGCTTCTCGGTGGGCGTCTCCGAATCCGGTGCGCTCTCGGACCTGCTCTCCAACAAGCGCGGCCTGCGGCTGGATGTGGCGCGCGCCGCGCTGGAGGCCGCGCAGCGCTCGCGCGACGACGCCGCGCGCACGCTCGAGCTCAGCCTGAAGCAGGCCTGGGTCGGCGCGCTGCAGGCCGAGGCGCAGCTCGCGCTCGCCGCCGACGCGAAGGAGTCGACGGAGAAGACGCGCGCGCTCAACGAGAAGCGCTTCTCGCTCGGCGCCGTCTCCGAAGCCGATCTGGCCCGCGCAGAGGTCGCCGAGCTGGAGACGGAGCAGCTCCACGATCAGGCGGTGCAGCAGCTCGACACCGCCAAGGCGCAGCTCGCCTTCCTCCTCGGCGCGCGCGGCCCGATGCCGACCTTCTCGCTCGATCCGCACGGCCTCGACTTCTCGTTGCCGGCGCCGCTCGCACAGGCCTCGCCCGACGAGCTGCTCGGCGACGCGCTCGCCCACCGGCCCGATCTGCGCGCGCTCGAGCAGCAGGTGGCGCGCGCCGAGTCGTCCATCTCGCTCGCGCGGCGGCAGCGCTGGGGCGACCCGGACCTCTCGGTCAGCTATGCGCAGCAGGGCACGGGCCAGGACGCGATCCAGCCGCCCACGCTGACGGTCGGGCTCTCCATCCCGGTGCCGGTGCTCTACCAGCAGCAGGGAGAGATCGCGAAGGCCGAGGCCGATCTGCGCACGCAGAAGATCGGCGTGGAGAAGGCGCGCGCGCAGGTGACCAACGACGTGCGCGCGGCCTGGAGCGCGTTCGTCGCCGCGCGCGCGCAGATGGAGCGCATGGATGGCCGGCTGTTCGCTCGCGCCCTCCGCGCGCGCGACCTCATCGAAGTCCAGTACAGCAAGGGTGCGGCCACCCTGCTCGATCTGCTCGACGCGCAGCGCACGCTGCTGGCGGTGAGCGGCGAGCGGCTCACCTTGCTGGCCAACTATTGGAACGCCGTCGCGCAGTTGGAAGCGGCATCGGCGAAGGAGCTGCGCAAATGAGTGGCACCGCAATGATTGCGACACCAACGATTCGCGCGATCGCGCTCTCGCTGGGCCTGCTGCTCGGTGCGCTGGCCGGCTGCAGCCACGAGGCGAAGAACGAGGCGCCGCACGCTCCGCCGGGTGAGGCCTGGCTCTCCGCGCAGCAGATGGCGACCGGTCAGATCACCGCGCAGCCGGTCGAGGAGCGCGAGCTGGGCGCGGCCATCACCACCAGCGGCCGCGTCGCCTTCGACGACCAGCGCGTGGCGCACGTCTTCTCGCCGGTCACCGGCCGCGTGATCGAAGTGGTCGCGTCGCTCGGCCAGCGCGTCGCCCAAGGCGCGCCGCTGGCGGTGATCGACTCGCCCGATCTCGGCCAGGCCAAGAGCGACGTCGACAAGGCGCAGGCCGATCTCACCGCCGCCCAGCACGAGCTGTCGCGCCAGAAGGATCTGGTCGCGGCGCAGGCCGGCGCCAAGCGCGATCTCGAGCAGGCCGAGGACAACGAGCTCAAGGCGCGCTCCGAACTCGAGCGCGCCCGTTCGCGCCTCAAGCTGCTGCACGGGGAAGAGGGCAGCGGCGAGAAGTTCGTCTTGCGCGCGCCCATCGGCGGCGAAGTGATCGCGCGCAACTTGAACCCGGGCATCGAGGTGCAGGGCCAGTACGGCGGCGGCCAGGCGGTCGAGCTGTTCACGGTCGGCTCGACCGACAGCGTCTGGATCTGGGCCGACGTCTTCGAGATGGACACCGCCGCGGTGCAGAAGGGCGCGGCGCTCTCCGCCGAGGTGCCTGCGTATCCCAAGCGCGCCTTCACCGGCCGCGTTGACTGGGTCTCGCCCGCGCTCGATCCGGCCACCCGCACCGCGCGCGTTCGCTGCGTCATCCCCAACCCGCACGGCGAGCTGAAGCCGGAGATGTACGCGACGGTCAAGATCTCCACCGGCGAGCGGCGCGCGCTGGCGGTGCCGCGCAGCGCGGTGGTCCACGTCGGAGAGCAGAGCGTGGTCTTCGTGCAGCTCGGCCGCACCGAGAGCGGGCAGTTCCGCTTCCAGCGCCGCCTGGTGCACGTCGATGAAAACGCCGCGGGCGACCTGCTTCCGGTGCTCGACGGCCTGCAGCGCGGCGAGGTGATCGTCACCACCGGCGGCCTGCAGCTCACCAGCATGACCTAGCCTCTCGCGCGAGGCCGTCGACCCGCGCGCAGCGCCGGTCGCGATGGGGCTGGCGAGGCGGCCGCTCAGACCGCGAAGACGACGGGCGTGGCCGGCTCGCCGGACGCCGCGGCGATCGCGCTGGCGTAGAGCCGCAGCTGCGCCGCGTACTTGGGCTCGGCCTCAGGGAGCGCGTCGGTCTTGAAGTCGACGACCGTCCAGCGCGCGCCGGTGGCGTCCTCTTCGCGGAACGCGAGATCGGCGACCCCTTCGAGGATCTCGCCGCCCGCCTGCACGCAGAAGAGATCGACCTCGCGCCGGCAGTCCGCGCTGGACGCGGCCCGGCGCATCAGCGGGTGGTCGAGCGCCGCGAGGGCCGCGCGCGCCGACGCGTCGATCTCCTCGCGCGTCGCGCCCAGGCTGCGGCCGATCGAGCTGGCGAGCGCGCGCGCGTGCGCGGCCCGCTCTTCGCTCGCGGCACGCAGCTCGACGAGCGCGAGGACGCCATGCACCAGCGTGCCAAAGCGCGCGCCCGACGGCCGGCCCGCTTCCCGCGCGGCCACGCGTTCGATCGCAACCATCCCCTGCGCCAGCGCCCCACCCTCCTCGGCCGCCTCGAGCGCCTTGGCGGTGACCGTCGCCACTTCGTAGAGCGGCTTTCCCCCCAGCTCGCGCGCCGCGGCGAGCGCGCCGAGCCACTCTTCGTGCGCGCGCGAGACAAGCGCGCCCGCGCTCTCTGCGCCGAGATCGAGCAGGAGACCTTCGCGGCGGATGCCTCCCTCGGGCTCGACGCCCAGCCGCAGCGCGCGCGGATCCCACACCACCAGCGAGTGCGCGCCCGCCCGCGGCGTGTGCAGCCCCGGCGAGATCGACTGCGCGCGCGGATCACCTTCGTCCGACTTGACCAGCACGCTCTCCTTCCCGAACGGCGGGCAACCCGGCGCCTCGCGGGGCGCGCGCTCCTCGCCCGCGCGCGGGTAGAGCACGTCGGCGAGCGGCGACAGCCAGCTGTCGAGCGTCCCCTCGCCGACGATGGGCGCGACCAGGATGTCCTTCGCGCGCGTCGCCGCGACGTAGACCAGCCGCAGCGCTTCGTCGCGGTCGCGCTGGAGCAGCTCCTCCTTGTGCTCGAGCAGATCGGCCGGCAAGCAGCCCGCGAGGGTTGCCGCGAACAGCCCGCGCGAGGCGTCGAGCAGCCGGGTCGGCCGCTGCTGCGCCGCGGGCGCGGCCGGGTCGCAGAGGATGACGACGGGAAACTCGAGCCCCTTCGCCTTGTGCACGGTCATCAAGCGCACGCCCTCGGCGCCCTCTTCGTAGACCGCCGCCTCGGCCGCGTCGCCGCTGCCTTCGCTGCCCTTCGCGTCGCGGGCGAGCCGCTGCACGAACGAGCGGAACGAGGTCGCGCCGGCCGCCTCGAAGCGCCGCGCGAGATCCTGCGCGCGCAGCAGGTTCGCCAGCGCCTGCTCGCCCGCGCTGCCGAGCGCGACGCCCGCGTGCGCGCGCACGCCATCGAGCAGCCGCGCGAGGGTCTGCGCGATGGGCTGCCGGTTGCGCCCGCGGTGCAGCGCGCGCAGGAGCGCGAGGGCATCGGCCACCTCGCGCTGCGCCGGCGGGAGCGCCGCGAGGCTCTCGTCGTCGAACGGGCGCAGCGGATGCAGCCGGCCGTGCGCGCCGCGCCAGACCAGCAGCTGATCGTCGGTGAGCGCGAAGAGCGGCCCGCGCAGCGCCGCGTAGACATGCAGCTCGTCGTCGGGCCACTCGATCGCCGCGAGCGCGTTGCGCAGCGCGAGCACCTCGGGCCGGCCGTGGAACGAGCGGCCGCCCACCAGCACGTGCGCCATCCCGCGCGACTCGAGCGCCTGCGCGTAGGGCGCGGTCAGGTCGCGGCCGAACGAGGCGAATCGCTTGAACAGCAAGCAGATGTGCCGCGGCTCGATGGGAACCTCCGCGCCCTTCTCGGGCAGCGTCCAGCCGCTCGAGCGGACCAGCCACTCGACGAACGCGCCCACCGCGTCGGCGTAGCTCGACTCGACCTCGCGCGGCGCGACGCGCGGGCCTTTGCCGTAGAGGCGCGGCGCAGGCAGCGCGATCACCGCGGGACGGCTCCGGGCGCCGCTGCGCGCGCGGTCGAGCGCGACGTAGTCGGCCTGGCTGCGCGCAGGCCCGCCCTTCATCCGCGGCGCGAACGCGGCGTTCACCATCTCCTGCAAGTCGGGCACGCCGCGGAAGCTGACCGAGAGGTGCACCAGCGACGCGCCGCCCGCGAGCAGCTGCGCCTTGGCCCCTTCGTAGAGCGCGATGTCGGCGCGGCGGAAGCGGTAGATCGACTGCTTCGGATCGCCGACGACGAACAGCTTGCCCGGCACCACCCGCGCGCGCTCGCTCTGGCGCTCGTCCGGATCGTCGGCGGCGAGCAGGAAGAGCAGCTCGGCCTGCACCGGATCGGTGTCCTGGAACTCGTCGACGAGCAGGTGGGTGAAGCGGGCCTGCAGCTCGGTGCGCACGCTGCGCGAATCGCGGACCAGGTCGCGCGCACGCAAGAGCAGGTCGAGGAAGTCGAGCGCGCCCGCCTTCGCTTTGCGCTCCTCGTAGAGCACCACCAGCGGCCGCAGCTCCTCGCGCAGCAGCGCCGCCAGGTCGGCGTCGGCCGCCTGCGCGAAGGCGTCGAGCGCGACCTTGGCCGCGTCGCGCAGCTCGATGGCCCGCTGCTTGTCGATCCCCTCCGCGAACTTGCGCGGCCCGCCGCTCCAGCGCCAGTGGCCGTGGCGCGGCGAAACCAGCTCGCGCAGCTCCGCCTCGAGCCCGTCCTCGTCGCGGCCCACCAGCGCCTCGCGCCGATCGAGCTCGGTGATGAAGCGGTGCAGATCGCCCAGGCTGCGCGCGATCCAGTCCTCTTGGTTGTGCGCCTTGGGATAGAGCTCGGCGGCGCTGCGGACCGCGCCCAGCGCGGACTGGAGCATCGCCGCCCGATCGAACGGCGGCCGCTTCCAGGCGGCGGTGAAGTCGCGGCGCTGGATCAGATCGCGCGCGGCGCGGCGCAGCTCCTCGCGCGGACCGCTGTCGCCGAACCCGCGCGCGCGGCGGCGCAGGAGGCGGCGCACGCCGGGCAGCCGCTCGGCGATGGCGCGGGGAAACCAGCTGTCGAAGGCCGCGTCGAACAGGCGCGACTCGCTCTCGCCCGCCGCCACCTCGAACTGCGGATCGATGCCCGCCTCGAGGGGAAACTCGCGCAGCAGATCGGCGCAGAGCGAATGGATGGTGCCGATGCCGGCCACCTCGAGGTGCTGCAGCGCTTGCCCCAGGTGCGCCCGCTCGGAGCCTTCGCTGCGATCGCGCGCCCGCTCCAGCTCGCCGCGCAGGCGCAGCTTGAGCTCGCCCGCAGCCTTGTCGGTGAAGGTCACCGCGAGGATGCGATCGAGCCGCGCGCGCCCGCTGCGGACCAGCGAGATGAGCCGCGCCACCAGCTCGGTGGTCTTGCCGGTGCCCGCGGCCGCCTCGACCACCAGCGTCGAGTCGAGATCGTGGCGGATCCGCTCGCGCGCGGCCTGGTCGGCGAGCGGCAACCGCAGGGCGGGTACGCCACCAATATGACCGGTCGTCTTGAAGTCGCCCGCGCTCACGGCGTGCCTCGCAGCGTGTGCAGCGCGAAGAGACGATCCTGCGGCTTCTTGCCCACGCGCGCCTCTTCGCCCTCGCCGCAGATCTCCAAGTAGTCGCAGCGCGCGCACTCGCCCGCGCGGGGAGCGGCCGGGAAGAAGCCGTCGCGCAGCGAGCCGCCCACCGTGCCCGCCAGCAGCTTCTCCGCGTCGCGCGCCATCGTGTCCAGCCGCACCGGGATCTCGGCGAAGTCGCCCGCGTGCGTGCAGTAGTAGAGCTGGCCCTCCTCGACGCGCGCGCCAGGGAAGAGCTGCTCGAGCGCGAGCGCGTAGAGCACCGGCTGCAGCACCGCGCCGCCGCCGATCACCACGCCCGGCTGCGCCCGCTGGCGGCCGCTCTTGTAGTCGGTGGCCCGCAGCGCGCCCGCGGCGTCGCGCTCGACCAGATCGATCGAGCCGCGCAGCTGCAGCCCGCCCGCCAGCTGCACCGGCTTGGTTTCGCTGTGCGCATCGCGCGCGCCGCGATCGACGAGCCCGAAGGCCCGCTCGAACTCGAGCGGCATCCAGCGGGCCTCCCTCGCGACGCGTCTGAGCCACTCGCGCAGATCGCCGAGGATCGAGGCGACGCTGTCGTCCCAGACCCGCGCGATCGCCGGCGCCAGGTCGTCGCGGTAGCGCGCGGAGATGATGCGCGCGATCTCCTCCAGACGGCTCTGGGCGCGGGCGAGCCGCTCGGCGGCCACCCGCGCGTCGGGCGAGAAGAGCGGCAGCGCGCCCTCCTTCTGCAACTCGGTGAAGAGCTCGAACTGGATGTCGTGCATCAGCGAGCCGCGCGAGAGCGGATCGAGTTCGTCGATGGCGTGCGGCTCCTCGCGCGGCTCGAGCCGGTGGATGGCGCTGAGCAGGAACCGGTACGGGCAGGCAGCGTAGTTCTGCAGGGCGCTGGCGGAGAATGAGCGGGCCTCGAGCTGGTGCTTCTGCAGCGCCTCGCGCGCTTCGATCGACGGATCGACCAGCCCGTCGGAGGAGAACCAGCGGCGGCGCGCGCGGCCGGCGCGCCGATAGAGCGCGCGGCGCAGCGCAGGGTTGGCGCCGAGGAGATAGCGGCCGAGCCCGCGCGTCTCCGTCTCGGGCCGGTGCAGCGCTTCACCCAACAGCGCGAGATCGTGCTCGGCCGCGTCGATCGCCTGGCGCGGATCGCGCGGGGCCGGCCAGCCTGCGCGCGCGTCTCCTGCCCGCTCGGCGCGGCGCGACAGCTCGGCGAATCCGGGGAGCGTGCCCTCGGCGGCGGCGAGCGCCTCCAGCCCGTAGAACGAGGGCACGCGCGCGCGGCCCATCTGCAGCTCGAGGCGCGGCCACGAAAGCACCAGGCGATCTTCTGCGGCGCCGGCGGCGAGGCGCAGCTGCAGCCGCTCGGACGAGACGCGCTGCTCCTCGACGCGCAGCCCCGCGCCCAGCCGGGCCCGCTCGCGATCGCGCAGCAGCGGGTCCTGCAGCGCCTTCGGTGGAAAGAGCCGCTCGGCGACGCCCGGCGCGAACACGAGTGAAAAGGAGAGCCCGCGCGCGGCCTCGATGGGCGCGACGAAGAGGCGCCCTTCGCGGTGCGCCGGCGGCGGCTGGGAGAGCTCGCCCAGCTCGCGCGCGAGCAGCAGCTGAACCTCGCCGAGCGAGACCGGCCCGACCTGCGCGAGCGGCAGGAGCTGGGCGAGGTGCGCGCGCACCCGCTCGGGCGAGCGAAGCGAGGCGCCCGCGAGCGCATCGAGCAGCGGCAGCCAGTCGCCCCAGGTCGCCTCGCGCGGAAACGCGGAGAGCCGCTCCAGGAGCGGCTGCGCGAACGACCAGAGCGCGTCGAGGTCGTCGCGCGCGCGGCGCATCCGCAGCGCGCCCGCTTCATCTTCGGCGGCGAGCGCCTGCTCGCGGCGGACCAGCTCTTCGCGGTGGCCGGCCAGCCGGCGCGCCCAGCGCTCCTTCGCGTTCTCCACTTCGCGGCCGCCGATGACCGCCGCGTCGATGAGCAGCGGCTCCCAGCGCCAGCTCGCCGCCGGCGGCAGCGCAGCCTCGTCGCGCAGAGGATGCGCGGCGCTTTCGGCCTCGAGCGCTGCCCGCTCGACCGCGCCCGCCAGCAGCTCGCCGCCCGGCTCCTGCGCGCCCGAGGCGGGCGGCACCCAGCCGAGCCGCGCGGGGTCGACGGGCGCCTCCGGCAGCTCGCCCAGCGAGAGGTACTCGGCGAAGCGGCTGGCCGAGAGCCCCTCGTCGGCGCAGGCGAGCAGCGAGAGAAAGGCGCGGCCGGCCGGGTCGGGCCGCACGGTGCCGCGCGCGAAGAAGGCGGGGACGCCGGCGCGCGCGAGCGCCTCTTCGAGGAGCGGCCGGTAGAGGCCGGGCTGTCGCAGCAGCACGGCCATCCGATCGAACGGCACGCCGCGACCTGCGGCCGCGAGGATCCGGCGTGCGATCTCGACGCACTCGCGCCCCTCGCCCGGCGCGGAGAAGAGCTCGAGAGAATCTTCCAGCGCGCGCTCGTCCGCGCCAGGAGCGGCCGCGCGCGCGTCCGCGGAGTCCTCGCCCGCGCGAGCCGCGCCGTGGTTCGCGCCGAACAGCGAGCGCTGCATCCTCGCCAGCGAGCCGTGGCCCGTGAGCGCCGGCCGCTCTGCGTTCGCGCCCAGCGCGCGGGCGAGCCTCTCGATCGACGCGTCGTCGCCCTCCGGCGCGAGCGCGAGCACGGGGGCGCGCGCAGCCAGCGCGGCGAGCAGCCGCTCCTCGAGCAGCGAGTCGAGCGGCGCGTCGAGCCAGAGGAGCGGCCGGCCGCAAAGCTCGCTCGCCTCGAGAGGGTCCGCGGCCAGCCGCAGCACGTCGGCCCGATCTGCGAAGCCGCCGCGCGCGAGCGCCTGCTCGAGCGCCGCGAGGAGCCTCGCCAGCGCCGGCCGCACCGGCTCGAGCTGCGCCGGCCGCACACCCGCGAGGCGCAGCTCGCCCAACGTCTTCGCCAGCGCGCGGGCGGCCCCGGGGAGCGAGGCGTCGAAGACCGCGCCCTCTTCGGAGGACCCCGCCGCGGCGGCCGCGAGCGCTGCGCGGAGCTCGCTGGCGCGCTCGCCCTCTTCGTGGAGCAGCCGCGCGCAGAGCGCCTCGAGAGAGAGCGCGCCGATCGGCGCGAGCGCCGCCTTCGCCAGCGCGGGCGCCGCCAGCGTCGAGGCCAGCTCCACCCTCGAGAGCCGCTGCCAGCCGAACGCCGCCGGACCGCTCTGGGAGCGGCCGGGCGCGTCTCCGAGACCGCGGGCCACCTCGCGCACCAGATCGCTCGCCGCCTCGCGCGTGGGGCCGACCACCACGAGCCGCTCGCCCCGTCCGCGCGAGAGCAGCCAGTCGCTCGCGTGCGCGCGCCGCGCCGCCGCCCGCGCGGAGACGATCAGCCGAGATGTGTGGTGTCCCATCGATCTGCTCCCGCGCCGGCCCATCCTCTAGCGCGATTCCTGCCCGCAGACGACGCCGCCTTTGGTTGACAGCTCTCCTGCGCTGCAAGAGGGTAGCGCGCCTTTTGCTCTCGGGGAGCCTATGAACACCAAGATTTCGTCCGCATTCGCCGCCGCAACCGCGCTCATCTTCCTCGCCGCCCTCTCGAGCTGCTACCCCTCGAACGCGCGCGACCTCGGACATCCGCTGGTGGTGCAGGGCGTGGTCACCGACTCCGGCACCGGCGCGCCGCTCGCTGGCGTGACCGTCTCGCTGCTCTCGCTCGACGACTTCGCGCCGCAGAAGACGGACGCGCGCGGCTACTTCCAGTTCACCAACGTGCTGCAGCAGGACAACCTGCTGGTGCAGTATTCGCTCACCGGCTACGCCACCGTGACGCAGACGGTGAACCCCACCGTGCTCTCCGACGCCGGCACCAGCGACGCAGGATTCGCCGGCTTCAACGACGCCGACGGCTTCGACGCGAGCATCGCGCTCTCGCAGCAGCTCACCGTCGCCATCGCCGGCACCGTCTACGCGGGCGCGGTGCTCGCGGCCGGCGCGCAGCTCGCGCTCATCAACAGCGACGGCGCCACCGCCTACCAGGCGAAGAGCGGCACCGACGGCACCTTCACCTTCGCGGCGGTGCTCCCCGAGAAGTACACGCTGGAGGTGCTGCCGTGGGATCGCGACGGCGACGGCCTCTCCGACACGCAGTTCTTCTCCGAGCCGCTCGACGCGACGCCGCTGTCCGGCATGGACCTCGGCCACCTCGCGGTGAATCTGTCCGATGTGGACTACGCGCTCGTCGCCTCGAGCTTCGTCGACCTGAACAGCAGCTATCCGATCCAGTTCAGCGATCTCGACGACGGCGTCAGCGGCGTGCTGCAGTCCGCCACCGGCGGCTTCTTCCTCACCTTCGGCGCCGAGGTCGATCCGTCGCTGACCGCGTTCCAGCTGGTGCAGATCGAGAGCGATGGCCAGCGCGACTCCGCGCCCATCGCGCTCACCGCCACCTGGTCGCACGGCGCCACCGTGACGCTGACGCCCGCCTCGCCGCTGGTCGCGAGCGACAACCAGAACCTCGGCTACGAGCTGCGCATCACCTCGCTGCGCTTCGCGGACGGCACCGTCGGCCAGCAGGCGAGCCCGGGCAACTACGCGACGATCGACTTCACGGTCCAGGCGCTGCCCGCCACGCTCGCCAGCCCGCTGCCCGGCCTCTACCTGGCGAATCTCCTCACCGCGACGCAGACCACCACCCACGTCGCCTTCGACGCGAACACCGGCTGGCTGCTCGACGCGAACAGCGACTTTGTCTTCGGCCTGACGCCCTCGGCGAACTGGTCGCAGGGCAACCTGATGCAGCTGCAGTGGCCGAGCGTGCCGGGCGCGGTCCGCTACCACCTCTTCATGCGCAGCACGACCTCGGCGGGCGGCAACCAGGCCAGCACGCTCGACTGGCGCGAGCAGACCAACGCGGTGCTGCAGCTGCCCGACCCGGGCCAGACGCAGCCGGTGATCGCCACGGGCGTGAACCCCTGGACGACGCTGAGCGGCCTCACCTCGGACGGGCCGTGGGCGTTCGGCAACCACGTCCAGTTCGCCATCACCAGCGAGGACGCGCTCGGCTTCACCTCGGCGATCGACACCACCAAGGTTCTCGACACCGCCGACACCTTCGGCGGCTTCATCACCTCCAGCACCGCCGACGCGCTGGGGCTGCCCGCGCCGTTCACCCTCTCGACGGAGCTGGGCAATACGTTCACCAAGACGCTGCGGCTCGTCTTCTCCGAGCCGATGCTGGCCAGCTCGCAGCTGGCGCTCGTCTCGCAAGGGGCGCGCGCGACGATCAAGAACGTGCTCGCGACCGCCTGGACGAACGGCGGCGCGATCGGCTCGGCGCCGAACAGCGGCGCGACCGTCTACCTCTCGCTGCAGCTGCAGACGCCCGGCACCTGCACCGAAGTCACCCTCGCCCGCGCGGCCGGCGACACGCTGCTCCCAGTGCGCGACGCGTCCTACTTCACCGCGAGCGCGAGCAGCACCTACGTGTTCCTCACCTCGGCCGGGCAGCTGACCGCGCAGGGCATCGGCTTCACCGCTGTCGACACCACCGCCAACCAGCTCACGCTCTCCATCCCGCTGGCGAACGGCGTCTCGCTGGCAAGCGGCTCCTACATCTGCTCGCTGCAGGGCGCGTCGGTGGGCACGGTCGCGGCCGCGCCGACCAGCGCGACGATCACGGTGGCGAGCGCCGCGCCGTTCGCGGTGGGAGACTCGGTGCTCCTCTTCGAGCCGCAGAACGGCTCGACCGCGCCGGTGGCGGACTTCTCCACGATCGCGGGCGTCGACACGCAGGCCAACAGCGTGGTGCTCAGCGCCGCGCCGGCCGCGGGCCACACCACCGCGTCGCTGCTGCTGCGCATGCCGCCGTTCGGCGGCGAGATCGCGCTGCGCGGCGCGAGCCCGCTGACGCTGGCCAAGGACGTTGCGGGCGGCGCCGGCGCGCAGCTGGTGCTGAACGCTCCGGCGAGCGGCCTCGCGGTGGGCGACGTGGTGCTCGTCGACGCCGACGGCGATCTCGCCACCACCGACGATCAGGCGCAGGTGAAGGTGACGCAGCTCTCGTTCGCGCCCACCGCGGTCCCGGCGGTCTACTCGTTCAGCGCCGACCTGCCCGCCACGATGACGCTGCTGCACGGCCGCTCGAAGGTGATCGCGCTCGGCGACGTGTTCAGCCTGAGCGGCACGGTGGACACCAGCGGCAACACCACGCTCGATCCGCACGCCGATCAGTTCACCTTCAGCAACGCGCAGTTCTAGGGAGAGCCGGAATGGACGCTCTGCCTTTGAGCCTGCCTTCGCTCTGGCGCGCCGCGCTGGCGCTGCTCGCCGCGCTGCTGCTGGCGCCGCTGGCGGCCCGCGCGGGAGATTCGGCCGCGCCGGTGATCGCGCACACACCGCCGCGCGCAGTCGCAGGCAAGCCGGTGCACATCGTCGCGCACATCACCGACGAGAGCCGCATCTTCCCGCAGCTCTACTTCCGCTACGGAACAAGCGGGCCGTTCGAGTCGCCGGTCGATCTCAAGAAGATGAAGGGCAGCCTCGACGACTACGAGGCGTCGATCCCGTATCGCGCGGGAACCCTCGAGTACTACCTCGAGTGCTACGACGAGTTCGGCAACGGCCCGGCGCGCGAAGGCGCCCCTGAGGCGCCGCTGCGCATCACCGCCGAAGAGGCGCCCGCGTCCCCGCTGCTGGCGGCGACCGAGCGCGCCGAGCCGGCCCCCGCGCAGAGCGCGCCGCTCTCCGCCGCGGACTTCGCGCCGCGCGCCTCGCCGGAGCCCGCCGCAGCTGCTGCGAACGCGGCGCCCGCGCCTGCGGCACTGTCGACGAGCAGCGCGCACAGCGAGAAGCGCACAGCGCCCGCCGCCACCTTGACCACCCACCTGGCGCAGCCCGCGCAGCCGCTCACCGCCGCCGACGCGCTCTGGCGCTCGGCGCTCGTCCCCGGCTGGGGCCAGTACAAGACCGACCGGCACATCCGCGGCGTCGCGTTCGGCGTCGCCACCGGCGCTTCGCTGGTCGCTACGCTCTGGCTCACCGTGCGCGCGCACCAGGCGAACACCATCTACGAAAACGCGCCGCTCTCGGTGCGCAGCCAGGCCTACGATCAGGCGGCCAACGACGCGACCGCGCGCAACACCCTGCTGGGCGTGACCCTCGGGCTCTGGGCGGTGAACGTCGCCGAGGCCTTCTTCCTCCACGGCACCAAAGACCCTCTGTAGGACTCCATGACCGTCGCGCGAAAGTCTGTTGTGTTCCAATCATCGGTGTTCCAACGATCGGTCGCGCTGGCGGCGGCGGGCGCGCTCTTGCTGAGCGGCTGCAAGAAGTCGCTGCCGCCGCACACCGTCGGCATCGCGCTCGACGTGGGCGGGCGCGGCGATCAGTCGTTCAACGACGGCGCGCTGCGCGGCCTGGAGGCGATGGCGGCGGGCGTGCGCTCGACCGCGCACGGCTACGAGCCGCTCAACGATCTCGACTACCAGGCGCTGCTGCCCGCCGACCTGATGCCGGTGCCGCACCTGCCCATCCCGACGCCGCTGGTGCTCTCGGGCAAGGCGCAGGAGGACTACGAGCCGAACCTCCAGCTGCTCATTGATCAGGGCGTGGAGCTGACCATCGCGGTCGGCTTCATGATGGAGCCGGCGGTGCGCGCGGTCTCGGCGCGCAACCCGAACGCGAAGTTCCTGCTGCTCGACTCGCCGGTGCTCGACGACGCGGGCAAGAAGCCGGTGGCGCGGCCGAACGTGCGCGCGGTGACGTTCCGCGAGCAGGAGGGCAGCTTCCTCGCCGGCGCGCTGGCGGGCGAGCTGACCCGCAGCGGGAAGATCGGCTTCGTCGGCGGCATGCAGCTGCCGCTCATCTTGAAGTTCGAGGCCGGCTTCCGCGCCGGCGTGCGCGCGGTCAATCCGGCCGCGGAGAAGAACATGCTGGTCGCGTACACCGGCACCTTCGACGACGAGAAGAAGGGGGTCGAGGTGGGCGGCGATCTCTACGCGCGCGGCTGCGACATCGTCTTCCACGCGGCGGGCCTCGACGGGCTCGGCGTGATCAAGGCGGCCGAGCGCGCGCACAAGCTGGTCATCGGCGTCGACAGCGATCAATCGAAGGTCGCGCCGCACAACGTGCTCACCAGCATGGTCAAGCACGTCGACATCGCGGTCTACACCGCCGTCGCGGACGAGCTGGCCGGCCACTTCACCGGCGGCGATCAGTCGCTCGGCTTGAAGGAGAGCGGCGTCAGCCTCTCGCCCATCGGCGGCGACGTGATCCCGGAGATCAGCAACGAGGCGAAGGCGGGCGCCATCGCCGATGTCGAGAAGCTGCGCGCGGCCATCGTCGACGGGCGCATCGTGGTGCCCGCGACCATCGCCGAGCTGGGCAGCTTCAGCGCGCTGCGGCCGGAGACGTTCAATCTCGACAACGTGCCGGGCGCGCCGCCGCCGGTGCCGACGCCGCTGCCGGCGGGCGCCACCTCGCCCAAGCCGGGTGCCGCGCCCGCCACCGCCGCGCCGGTCGCGGCCCAGCCAGCGGCCCCCGCGAAGAAGTGAGCGAGGCCCGCTCCAGCGCGCTCGAGCTGCGCGGCATCGTCAAGCGCTTCGGCGGAGTCGCCGCGGTCGACGACGTGTCGCTCGCGGTCGCGCCGGGCGAGGTGCTCGCGCTGGTCGGCGAAAATGGCGCCGGCAAGTCCACGCTCATCCAGGTCGCCTGCGGCCTCTACCGCGCCGACGCGGGCGAGGTGTGGATGGACGACGTCGCGCTCGCGCCCGGCGATCCGCGCGCGGCCATCTCGGCGGGCCTGGGCGTCGTCTACCAGCACTTCATGTTGGTCGGGCCGCTGACTGTCTGGGAGAACGTGGTGCTCGGCCGCGAGCCGCGGCGCGCGGGCGTCGCGGGCGCGCTGGGCCTGATCGATCGCGAGCGGGCCCGCCGCGAGGTGGCCGAAAGCGCGCGCAAGGCGGGCCTCGCCCTCGACGTGGACGCGCCCGCCGAGTCGCTCAGCGTCGCCGCGCAGCAGCGGGTGGAGATCGTCAAGCAGCTCTGGCGCGGCGCGCGCGTCTTGGTGCTCGACGAGCCGACCGCGGTGCTCAGCGCGGGCGAAGCGGACGAGCTCTTGCGCACCGTGCGCGGGCTCGCCGCCGAGGGGCGCGCGGTCGTCTTCATCTCGCACAAGCTGCGCGAGGTGCTCCGCGTCGCCGATCGCGTCGCGGTGCTCCGGCGCGGGCGGCTGGTGCTCACCGTGCGCGCCAGCGAGACGCAGGCCGACGCCCTCGCTGACGCGGTGCTCGGCGCGGCCGCGCGCAGCCGCGAGGGGCAAGCGGTGCTCGGCGTGGCCAGCGCGCCGGCCGCTGCCTCCGCGAGCGAATCGATCCCGGCCGCGCCCCGCCTGATCGCGCGCGATCTCGCTTGCGCCGACTCGCGCGGCCGCCCCGCGCTTCGCGGCCTGTCGCTCGAGCTGCGCGCGGGAGAAATTCTCGGCATCGCGGGCGTCGATGGCAACGGCCAGACCGAGCTGGCGGAGGTCCTCTGCGGCCTGCGCGCGGCGACCGGCTCGCTCCAGCTCGATGGTCAGGAAGGCCTCGCGCACGGAGGATGGGCGCTCGACCCCTCGCTCTCTCGCGCGCGCGGCGTGGCGCACCTGCCCGCCGATCGCCACCGGCTCGCGCTCTGTGGCCCGCTCACGCTTGAGGAGAATCTATCGCTCGGCCAGCAGCGCGAGCCGCCGTTCGCGCGCGGGATGCTCATCGACCGCGCCGGCCGCCGCGCGCGCTCTCTCGAGCTGCTCGCGGCCTACGATGTGCGCCCGCCCGATCCGCTCGCGCGCGCCGGCGATCTCTCTGGCGGCAACCAGCAGAAGCTGGTCGCGGCGCGCGAGCTTGCGCCCGGCCGCGCGCGCCTGGTGGTCGCGGTGCAGCCGAGCCGCGGCCTCGACTTTCGCGCCACCGAGCGCATCCACCAGGCGCTGCGAGCGGCGCGGGACGCGGGCGCGGCGGTGCTCGTCATCTCGCTCGACCTCGACGAGCTGCGCGCGCTCGCCGGCCGCATCGCCGTGCTCTTCGAGGGCCGCGTCGCAGGCGTGTGCGCGCCCGATGCGAGCGACGCGCAGTTCGGCGCGCTGATGCTCGGCGGCGCGGCCCGCACGCAGGAGGCCGCCCATGGCTGACGCGCCCGCCGCTCGCCCGCCGTGGCGCCAGGCGCTCTTCGCGCCGGCGAAGAGCCCGCTCTGGTCAGCGCTCTTCGCCATCCTCTGCGCGCTCGCCTTCTGCTTCCTCGCCATCCTCGCCACCGGCAAGGACGCCGCGAGCGGCTACGCCGATCTCTTCCAAGGCGCGCTCGGCAGCCCGCGCGCGCTGGGCGAGAGCGCGATCAAGGGCAGCGTGCTCTTGCTCACCGGCCTCTCGGTCACCGTCGCGTTCACGGTCGGGCTCTTCAACATCGGCGCGGAGGGCCAGTTCATCTGGGGCGCGCTCGCCGCCGCGGTCGCCGGACATCTGCTCCCGCTGCCCGCCGCGCTCGCGCTCCCCGCCGCGCTGCTGGCGGCCGCGCTGGCCGGCGGCCTCTGGGCGCTCATCCCCGCCTGGCTCAAGAGCGCGCGCGGCGTGCACGAGGTCATCAGCACCATCTTGCTCAACTGGGTCGCGATCGATCTGGTGCACGGCTGGCTCGTCGCCGGCCCGCTCTCGGTCGCGTCGGGAAACGCCGACGTGAGCATCGCCGGCACCGCGCCCATCCGCGACGAGGCCGCCCTGCCCCGGCTGTTTGCGGCGAGCGGCAGCCGGCTCGATCTCGGCCTGCCCATCGCGCTCGCCATCGCGCTCTGTGTCTGGCTCTTTCTCACCCGCACCCGGCGCGGCTTCGAGTGGCGCTGCGTCGGCGCGGGACCCGAGGCCGCGCGCGCGCAGGGCATCCGCAACGGCCGCTGCATCGCGGAGGCGATGTTCCTCTCCGGCGCGCTCGCGGGCGTCGCGGGCGCGCTGATCATCCTCGGCACCGAGCACCGCTACCCGGGCGTGTTCCGCACCGGCTACGGCTTCGATGGCATCGCGGTCGCGCTGGTCGGCGGCGTCACCGCGCCCGGCGCCGTCGCCGCGGGGTTCTTCTTCGGCGCGCTGCGCGCGGGCTCGACGCGGCTGCAGCTGGTCGGCATCCACCCGAGCTTCGCCGAGCTGATCCAGGGCGTCGCCGTGCTCTTGGTGGCCGCGCCGCGGCTGTTTGCGCCGCTGCTCGCGAAGCTGCGCGGACGCGTGAACTCCGCGCCTGGCGCGGCCCAGCCGACGGCGGAGGCGCCATGAGCCCGCTCTTGCAGAGCCTGCTCGACGCGCTCCACGCGCTGCTCGAGTTCGCGCCGCCGCTGGTGCTCGCGTCGCTCGGCGGCGTGCTCAGCGAGAAGAGCGGCGTGGTCAACATCGGCCTGGAAGGGATGATGCGCTTCGGCGCGTTCTTCGCCGCCGCCGTCGCGATCAGCACCGGCAACCCGTGGCTGGGGCTCGTCGCCGGAGCGCTCGCGGGGGCGCTCAGCGCGGCGCTGCACGCGCTCCTCTGCCTGCGCTACCGCGCCGATCAGGTGGTCAGCGGCATCGCGCTCAACCTGGTGGCGCTCAGCTCGGTGACGTTCCTGCTGGAGGCGATCTTCGGCTCGGCCGGCGTCAGCCCGCCTTCGCCGCAGCTGCCGCGCATCTTCGGCCACAGCGCGCTGACCTGGCTCGCGCTGGTGCTGCCGTTCGCGATGCACTGGATGTTCACGCGCACCCAGGCAGGCCTGCGCATCCGCGCGGTCGGCGAGCACCCGCGCGCGGCGGCGACCGCGGGCGTCGCGGTGCTGCGCCTGCGTGCGCTCTGCGTGATCGGCAGCGGCGCGCTCGCGGGCCTGGGCGGCGCGACGCTCTCCATCGGCATCCTCGGCCAGTTCGACGTGCGCATGCCGGCGGGCCAGGGCTTCATGGCGCTGGCGGCGATGATCTTCGGCAAGTGGACGCCGCTGGGCGCGCTGGGCGCGTGCGTCTTCTTCGCGCTCGCGGAAGTGGTGCAGCGCTCGCTCAGCCTGACGTTCCACGCGGCCGACCTGCACCTCGAGGGGCTCTTCCTCGCGCTGCCCTACGCGCTGACACTGCTGGTGCTCGCGCTCGGCGTCGGCCGCACCCGCGCGCCCGCGGCCGACGGCGTGCCCTACGATCCCGAAGGGCGCTGAGCAGCTCGCACCGGCCCCTCGCTGAAAAGAAACGCGCCGCCTCGAGAGCTCCTCGAGGCGGCGCGAAAACGGGCGCTGGCTGCGAGCGGACTAGTTGGTGAGCTCCTGCTGGCACTCCTGCGACGTCAGCGTCGACGGGGGCGCGGCGCACTGAGTGGCCGTCGGATCGCAGTAGCCCGACGTGCACGAATCGTTGCCGTCCGGACAGGCGGTGCCGTTGGCGAGCGTCGGCGTGCACGTGCAGGAGTTGCCGTCGGATGCCCCGTAGGTGCCCGTCACGCACGAGTTGCCCGAGGATCCGTTGGTGGTGCTGCCCGTGCAGGCCTGGTTGGCGGCTCCCTGCGCGGCGCAGATGCCCGCCGAGGTGACGTTGCCGCTGTTGTCGAACGTCAGGTTGACGCAGAGGGTGCTGCTGCACTCCGTTCCCGAGTTGCAGGTGGCGCCGTTGGCGAGCGACCCAGCAAACACCTGGTCGCAGCTGGTCCCGGCGCCGAAGTCGAGGTTGCACCCGGCGGCGGAGAACTCAGCGATGCAGCTGGCTGCGGCCGAACCGTTGTAGGTGGTCTTGGGGTCTGCCTCGAGCGTCGCGAACCCGCTCGCCAGGCCAGCAGAGATCTGGCTCTCGCAGCTCGCCTCGGTGGGCAGGCCCGACTGGCCCGCGCAGCAGGTGAGCAGCTTGGTGCAGTACGCAGTCGACAGCTTGGCACTGAGCTGGCTCTCCGGGATGGAGCTGCTTCCGCTGCTGCAGGCGGCGACCGCGGCGCTGACGAGGACGAGGCACGTACGACGAACGAACATGGAGTTCTCCATTGGGGATGTGGCCCGGCAGACGAACGGGCCCGTGGGACTTATCAGACCGCGCTCGCGAGCTCCTGTGACAATGGAGCGGAGGCGCCGCGGCCGCCGGCGGGCTCACAAGAAATGCCGCCCGATCGCTCCAGGCGGCACACGCTTTCAACGGATGAGCTGTCCGACCTGCAGCCCGTCGCCCTCGAACTCCTGGATCCGCTCGCGGAACACTTGCGGCCAGGGCGTGCTGCGGAAGGTCGCCATGTCGACGCAGACCACCGCGGTCTCGGCGACGATGAAGCGCAGCTTCTCCGCGCTGTCGCAGAGGTACTCGAAGCGCGCGCTGGAGTTGCCCAGGTACGAGCAGCGCGCTTTCAAGATCACCACGTCGTCAAAGCGCGCGGGCGCCACGTACTCGACCACCGCGCGGCGCACGACGATCTGCACCGGCGTCTTGCCGCCCTCGATGAGCAGGCCGATGTGGCGCAGGTACTCGACGCGCGCCATCGTCAAGAGGTTCAGCCAGGTGGCGTTGCCGACGATCGCCTGCGCGTCGATCTCGTCGTAGCGGACGCGGTGGCCGTAGGAGAACTTGAAGAGCCGGTCGATGTTGCGCAGCTCTTCTTCGCGCTTGAGCCGCTCCTGCTTGTCGCGCTCGGCGAGCTGCTCCGCCGACAGCACCGGCTCGTCTGCGTTCGCCATCTCCATGCTCCTTCGCGTGCGCTCGCTACAGCGACGAGCGGAAGCTCTTGCCCAGCGGCGACTTCACGCCGAACCAGTCGGCGACGGTGGCGCCCAGGTCCGCGAACGTCGCCCGCTGGCCGAGCGCGAGGCCCTCTTCGCGGCCGGCCCGGTGCACCAAGAGCGGCACCTGCTCGCGCGTGTGATCGCTGCCCGGGAAGGTCGGATCGTTTCCGTGATCGGCGGTGATCGCGAGCACGTCGCCCGGGCGCATCTGCGCCTCGAGCCGCGGCAGCGCCGCGTCGAAGTCGGCCAGCGCCCGCGCGTAGCCGACCGGATCGCGCCGGTGCCCGTAGAGCATGTCGGTGTCGACCAGGTTCACGAAGAGCAGGCCGCTCTCCAGCTCGCCCATCAGCTGCTCGGTCTGCTTGAGCCCGTCGGCGTTCCCCTCGGTGTGCACGCTGCGCGAGATGCCGCGGCCGTCGTAGATGTCGGGGATCTTCCCGACGCCCACGGTGGGCACGCCGCTCGCCTGCAGCGCGTCGAGCACCGTCTGCTTCGAGGGCGGCTGCGAGAAGTCGTGCCGGTTGTACGTGCGCTTGAAGTGCCCCTTGCCGGTGCCCACGAACGGCCGCGCGATGACGCGGGCGATGCCGCGCTTGAGCCCGAGGGTCCGCGCCACTTTGCACCAGTGGTAGAGCGTCTCGAGCGGGACGATCTCCTCGTGCGCGGCGATCTGGAAGACCGAGTCGGCCGAGGTGTAGACGATCGGCAGGCCGGTGCGCATGTGCTCTTCGCCCAGCTCGTCGAGCACGGTGGTGCCGCTCGCCGGCTGGTTGCACAGATAGCCTGGCGCGCCCGAGGCCTTCAGCCACTCCTGCATCAGGTCGTCGGGGAAGCCGTTGGGGAAGGTGGTGAAGCCCTTCTCCAAGACGATGCCCATCATCTCCCAGTGGCCGGTGGTGGTGTCCTTGCCCTGCGAGAGCTCGGCCATGGTGCCGAAGGCCGCGCGCGGCTTCGCCGCCGGCGGACAGCCCTGGATGCCGGTCAGGTTGCCCAGACCCCAGCGCTGCAAGTTCGGCAGGAGCAGCCCGCCCGCGGCGGTGGCCGTGTGCGCGAGCGTGTTCGCGCCCGCATCGCCGTAAGCCGGCGCATCCGGCAGCGCCCCCGCTCCGACCGAATCAACAACGATGATCGTAAATCGCGGCGGCCTCGAAGCTACGTCAGACATCTGCACTCCCAGTCGCGGCCGTTCCCCAAAGTCCAAAGCCCAAAGTCCAAAGCCCGCTTCTAGTACTTGCTCGCGCCCGGCTTGGTGCCGGTGACGATGGCGATGCTCGCCGACGCGCCGATGCGGTTGGCGCCCGCGGCGATCATCTTCTGCGCGTCCTCGGTGGTGCGCACGCCGCCCGACGCCTTGACGCCGATGGTGTCGCCGACCACCGCGCGCATCAGCGCGATGTCGTCGGCGGTGGCGCCGCCCGGGCCGAACCCGGTGGAGGTCTTCACGAACGCAGCGCCCGCCGCCTTGGAGAGCGCGCAGGCGATGATCTTCTCGTCGCGGGTGAGGCCGCCGGTCTCGAGGATGACCTTCACCGGCGCCGGCTTCGCCGCGTTGACGACCTCGCGGATGTCCTGCTCGACGAAGACGTAGTCGCGGCTCTTGAGCGCGCCGATGTTGATGACCATGTCGATCTCGGCGGCGCCGCAGCGCACCGCTTCGCGCGTCTCGAACACCTTCGACGAGGTGGTGCCGGCGCCGAGGGGAAAGCCGACCACCGCGATCGCCTTGGTGGAAGAGCCCGAGAGCAGCCGCGCCGCGAGGCCGACGTTGCTCGAGTTGAGGCACACCGTCGCGAAGCCCCACTTCTTCGCTTCGTCGCAAAGCTTGATCACTTCGTCGCGCGTCGCGTCCGCCTTGAGCAGCGTGTGATCGATGAGCGGCGCGATGTCCTTGCTGGTGCGGATGGCGATGGGCGTGATGCGCACCGAGCCGCCGTTGGCGAGCGAGCGCGCGCCGCAGCTCTCCTGGCTCTCGCAGGGCGCGCAGCCGCCGGAGTTGCACACGCGCGGGTCCTCGTCGCGCGGGACGCACTCGGACGAGCGCGGTGCAGCCGTGCGCGCCTCGCCGGCCAGGCGCTGCAGGGCCTTCTTCGCGATCAGATCCGCCAATTCGTCGAGCTGGTCAGCCATGAGGCCCGCGGTTGTAGCGCGCGCGCCCCGCGAGGGAAAGCGCTGACATCGGAGGGCTACCAGCTCACCAGCGGCGGCAGCGACATGAAGATCGCCTCGACGTTGCCGCCGGTCTTCAGACCGAAGATCGTGCCGCGATCGTAGACGAGGTTGAACTCGACGTAGCGGCCGCGCCAGCGCAGCTGCTCTTCGCGATCGGCCGCGGTGTACGGCGTGTCGCGCCGCTTCTCGACGATGGGCGCGTAGGCGTCGAGGAACGCATCGCCCGCGCTCTGCACCAGCGAGAACGCCGCGCGCCGATCGTTGGCATGCAACGGAGTTCCCTGCAGGTAGTCGAAGAAGATGCCGCCCACGCCGCGCTCGCTCTTGCGGTGCGGAATGTAGAAGTAGTCCTTCGCCCACTCGGTGAAGCGCGGGTAGAGCGCGGGGCTGTGCTTGTCGAGCGCGCGCTGGCAGGTGGCGTGGAAGTGCGCGGTGTCCTCGGCGAACGGCTTGCACGGCGTGAGGTCCATGCCGCCGCCGAACCAGCCGAGCTCGCCCACTTCGAGGTAGCGCACGTTCATGTGCACCACCGGGACGAACGGATTTTTCGGGTGGATCACCAGCGAGACGCCGGTGGCGAAGAACGGCTTGCCGGCCAGCTCCTCGGGCCGCGGCGGGATGACGCCGAGCGCGGCGTCGTCGCGCGCGCGATCGGCGGCGGAGCGCTCTGGGCGCGGGGTTGCGGCGTCGGACGACTTCGGCTGCGCGCCGGTGCTCCCCTCGGCCTGCGCCGTCGACGCGCCCGGCACGCTCGGGTAGCGCGGGCCGGTCACCGCGGAGAAGTTGCAGCCGCCCTTCTCGAAGAGCGCGCCGCGGATGGCGCTCATCTCGCCGCCGCCGCCCTCCTCGCGCTGCCAGTGGGTGCGCACGAACGCGCCGCCGTCCAGCTCGCCCAGCCGCGCGACGATTCGGTCGCGCAGCCCCCGGAAGTAGCTCTCTGCCTCGCTGCGAAATTCCGCCATGGCCGCTCCTGGTCGCCGACAAATCGTCCGGCGGCGATTAACCGCAGCCGGGCCCCGCGTGTCGAGTCCACAACGGCGCGCTTCTCACAGCCGCCCTCAAACCAAGGAGAGATGCCATGAAGAACTCATCCGTCCTGTTCCTGGTCGCGGCGATCTCCGCCGGATCGATCGCGTGCGGCGGCAGCCAGAGCAACGACTCGAGCGTCGCGGCCTCGGCCCCCTCGTACGACATGGTCGCGCTCAGCGTCGACGATTCGGACGCCGCCGCGCCCACCGCCACCACCGTCACCAGCGAGCTGACCACCAACAGCCCGGACCTGCCGACCGATCCCTGCCATCCGCACCTCTTCTCGCGCACGCGCCAGGTGGTGCTCAACCTGAACATCCTCTCGTACAAGCTGCTCAGCCACGTCGCGGACGTGATCACCGCGACCGCCAGCGACCCGTCGGGCAACACGTACACCTGGGAGAAAGTTGGCGCGGGCGGCATCGAGCGCAAGTTCTCGCTGACCAAGAACGGCGGCGGCTCGTTCGACTTCGAGCTGCAGTTCGCCGCGGCCGGCTCGAGCAGCTTCGTCACTGTCTTCAGCGGCAACCTGGTGCACACCGACGCGAGCGCCGCGAGCGACGCGGGCGCGGCCACGCTCGCCGAGGACAAGGGCACCATGATGTTCGACTACTCCGCGCTCTCGAGCGTCGTGACCAGCGAGAAGGAGTCGGGGCAGATCACCTACGACTTCGATCGCGTGACCGACCCGAGCAAGCCGGGCAAGGGCGTGAAGAAGAGCGAGACCATCACCTTCGCGAACTTCATGTTCGGCCCCAACGATCCGCACGGCGCGCGCAACGGCAGCTACGTCTTCGTCGGCGAGCCCGGCCTGGGCGGCACGCTCGCGTACCAGGATTCGCTCGCGCTGCTCTGCCCGGCGAACCCGAGCGGCCTCGACGCGAACACGGTCACCGAGGCGCGCTGGTACCTCGGCACGACCGACGGCCTCATCCACGGCCGCGCCGACGCCAGCGCGCTGGGCGGACAGATCGCCACCGGCGACACCTGGCTGGGCGTGACGTGCCACCTGGGCCCGGCCCCGACGCCGGCGAACGAGAACGCCTACTGGATGATGAAGCTGGAGGACGCGACCGGCGCGACGGTGCAGGGCAGCGCGCACGAGACGTCGGACAGCACCGCGCCGGCCTGCGACCCGGTCTTCGGCGCGGTCCCGTCGCTGACGAACAACAGCACCGACTACACGTTCGGAGGGACGCTCACGTTCCCGAATGAGTGGTGAAGTATCCGGCCGGCCCTTCGATTCGGGAGACAGAGCTGGCAGGGAAAAGCGCTCCGAGTGGGGCGCTTTTTTTTCGCGCGGAAGAATCGGCTGAGAACGGGGTGAGCTGGCCGGTACACCCGAGGCCGCACCGGGCGGCCTGGCTAGCGTTGGCTCACTGCGCGCGGGCCGTCCGGCGAGGCGCTCGCGAAGGTCGATGGAGGCGGCAGGCGCCGCTCGGGCAGGACCAGCGCGGGGGGCACCGCGCAGTGCACGCAGGGTCCGCGCAGCGGGATGCTCAGCGTGATGCCGGCGCGGATGGCGTTGCCCTTGAGGTGGTTCGCCTTGCGGATGGCGACCACGGTGGTGCCGTACTTGCGCGCGATGGCGCCGAGGTTGTCGCCGCGGCGCACGCGGTGCATCGCGACGTTGAACTCCGGCTGCTGCGCGAGCAGCGGCGCGACGCGGCGGCCGAGCTCCTGCGCGCGCGGGTTGAAGAAGCGCACGTGGAAGTGATCGCGGTGGCCGCGCGCGTGCTTGATCAGCCGGTCGCTGCCGAAGAAGAGCGAGCCGACCCAGGCGCGATCCTCGCCGTGCGCGAGCGCGTAGTCGTAGAGCCGCTTCTGCACGCGCTTGTCGACCAGGATCATCTGCACGTCGGTGAGCGTGGCGATCGATTTGATGAGCGCCCAGTTGAGGCCCAGGTCGATCACCTTCTCGCGCGCCCGCGCGCGCACCACCTCGGCGGTCGGGTAGTAGAAGGCGAGGTCGACGTCGCGGCCGTTCTGGTGGCTCTGGTGCGGGCGGATGTAGCCGCCGTCCTGCGCGCTGATCTGGTTGACCCGCAGCGGCGGCGCGTCGGGGTGCGCGGCGCGGACCGCGCGGATGGCGGCCTGCACGTACGCGATGGTCTCGCGGGTGGCCCAGGCCTTCGCAGGCGAAACGACGGTCCAGCCTTCGCCCTCGGGGAAGCGCTCGCCGTTGACCAGCCGGCCGGCGTCGACGAACCCGACCGACATCGACCCGAGCGCCGCGGGCGTGGACTTCCAGAGCCGCTCCAGCTCGGCGGGCGAGAGGTCCGCGGTGTAGCGGATGTCGGGCCCGGTGTTCGCCGCGACCTCGTGCGACTCGCTCTCGTCGGCCGCGTCGCCCGAATCGTCGTCGGCCTCATCCGCCTCGTCCGACTCTTCTTCGGCCACCGCCTGCGCGGAGTCGGCGAGCGCGGGAGCAGGAGCCGCATCGCTCGCCGCTGCGGTCGCGGCCACCGGCGCAGCAGCGGGCGCGATCGCGGGCGCAGCCGCCACGGCAGGAGCCGAGGCCGCGGGAGCGATCGGCGCCAAACCCGCGCCAGGCGCAGACGAGCGCACCACGGGCGCCACAGCGCAGCCCGACAACATCAGCGTCGCCAGAAGAAATTTGCGCACAGGCCAGACCGCCGCGAGGAGAGAAAAAACAGCCCGCGACCCTAGCGCAAAATTCTGCAGCTGGCGCCAATCAAAAACAGGGGCAAGCTTCTCAACGAGCCCTCCGCGTTGTTTTTCCCGGATCAACAAGCCCGACTTCGTGTCCGAACGACACGAAGCCCGCGCGCCGGGGCTCCCGTCCGCTCTTTGTGCTCACGTTGCCGACAAGGCCGGCGGAGCCCGATCCCTTTTTCCCGCGCGCAGCCGCGCAGGCCTCCCTTGCGGAGGCCGAGCAGCGAGCACGGAAAAAGGGATCGGGTCCAGCGGCCGAGCGACGCCCCGCCCGAAGCACGAAGAGCGCCCGCCACCTCGGCGCGCGCCCTTCGTGTACTTCAGACACCAAGCCGGAGCTTACGCGCGAGCGAGCACGGAAAAAGGGATCGGGTCCAGCGGCCGAGCGACGCCCCGCCCGAAGCACAAAGAGCGCCCGCCACACTCGGCGCGCGCCCTTCGTGTACTTCGAACACCAAGCCGGAGCTCAGGCGCTCGCGACGGCCGCGCTCACTTCGGCGGCGAAGTCCTTCGTCTCCTTCTTGAGCCCCTCGCCGAGCGCCATGCGCACGAAGCGGCGCACGGTCATGTTCTCGCCGATCTTCGCGATGACCTCGGTCAGCTCGTCCTGCACGGTCTTCTTGCCGTTCGGGTCCTTGAAGAAGACCTGCTCCATCAAGCAGACCTCCTTGTAGAACTTGTCGAGCTTGCCCGGCAGGATCTTCTCCAGCATCGCCTCGGGCTTGCCCGACTCGAGCAGCTGGGCGCGCGCGATCTTCTTCTCGTTCTCGATCACGTCGGCCGGCACTTCCTCGCGCCGCACGTACTGGGGGTTCATCGCCGCGATCTGCATCGCGATGTCCTTGACCAGGCCCTGGAAGGTCTCGTTGCGCGCGGTGAAGTCGGTCTCGCTGTTCACTTCGACGAGCACGCCGATCTTGCCGCCCATGTGGATGTAGTGGCCGACCATGCCCTCGGTCGCCGAGCGGCCCGACTTCTTCGCCGCCGTCGAGAGGCCCTTCTCGCGCAGCCAGTCGACCGCCTTGGTCAGGTCGCCGTCGGTCGCCTCGAGCGCCTTCTTGCAGTCCATCATTCCCGCGGAGGTCTTCTCGCGGAGTTCCTTGACCATACCCGGAGTAATCGAAGCCATTGCCGTGTCCTGTTCGTGGTTGCGCTTAGAGCCGCGCCAGTGGCGGGCCAGCGGTGATTCGTGCGTTGAACGTGGAAGATCGAAATCGAATGAAACGGCCCCCGGGCGTTCAGCGGCGTTTGCCGTGAAGCCGGAGGCCGGGGAGCGGCGAAGCGAGAGAGACTTACGCTTCGGCGACGGGCGTCTCGGCGGCGACGTCCGCGCTGTCCTCGCCGTTGAGCGACGGCTTGCGGACCACCTCGACGTCGCCGACCGCGCCTTCGCGGCGGGGCGCCGAGGCGCGCGCGCCACCCGCACCACCGCGGCCGGCGCCGCGAGGACCGCGGGCGCCACGGCCCGGACGGCGCTCGCTGGCCGCGTCGCGATCCTCACCCTGGGCCGCGTCGGTCCCTTCCGGGGCCTCGCTGCCGTGGTGCGCGACGTAGCGGGCCCGGCCCTCGATGGCCGCGTCCGCGATCTTGCCGCAGAACAGCCGGATCGAGCGGATCGCGTCGTCGTTGCCCGGGATCACGTGGTCGATGCCCGACGGATCGCAGTTGGTGTCGACGAGCCCCACGATCGGAATGCCCAGGCGGGTGGCCTCGGCGATGGCGATCTCTTCCTTCTTCGGGTCGATGACGAAGAGGCAGCCGGGCAGGCGCGACATCTCCTGGATGCCGCCGAGGTTCTTCTTGAGCTTGTCCATCTCGCCCTGGAGAACCGCGACTTCCTTCTTCGGCAGGCGCTCGAACGTCCCGTCGGTCGACATCTTCTCGAGCGACTTGAGGCGGTCGATGCCGCTCTTGATGGTCTTGAAGTTGGTCAGCGTGCCGCCCAGCCAGCGGGTGGTCACGTGGAACTGGCCGGCCCGGTTCGCCTCTTCGATGACCGTGTCCTGCGCCTGCTTCTTGGTGCCGACGAACAGCACCGAGCCGCCCTGCGCGCAGATGTCGCTGACGAACTTGAACGCCTCGCGGGCGAGCTTCACCGTCTTCTGCAGGTCGACGATGTAGATGCCGTTGCGGGCGCCGAAGATGTACGGCTTCATCTTCGGGTTCCAGCGCTTGGTCTGGTGGCCGAAGTGGACGCCGGCCTCGAGGAGCTGGCGCATGGTGATGCCCTGCGCGGGCGCCATGGCGGCCTTCATTTCCGGAGCGACTGCCTCTGCTGCTTGCGTGTTCTCAGACATCGTTTTTTCTCCTCCACCTCCGTCGCGCCCGCGCAGGCCCTGGACGAAATTGTCCTTGGGAACCCCGCGCGGATCGGGAGGTGTGCGTGATTTCGCGTCCGGTCCGGGCGCGGCCCTCTCTATGTATTGAGGGGCGGGGCGATCTAGCAGAGCGCCGCCGCGGGTGCAAGAGAGGGCCCGGGGTGGATGCCCGGGCCCCCCTCGAGATTCGTCCCGGCCGCGCCAGGCCTGCCTCGGCGCTTAAGGCAGCAGGACCTTGCGGATGGCGTTGTTGTTGTAGTCCGCGACCAGCAGGTCTCCGTTGGCGTCGATCGCGACCGCCGTCGGCCCGGCGAAGCGCGCGCTGCCCGCGGTCCCCAGGGAGCCGTCGGCGAACCCGCTCACGCTCAAGTCGTGGCCCCCGCCCGCGACGGTGGTGACGTTGCCCGCGGGATCGATCTTGCGGATGGCCGCGTTGTACGTGTCGGCGACGTAGACGTTGCCGGCCGCGTCGACCACCAGTCCTTGCGGGTGATCGAATCGCGCCGTGCCGCCCGCGCCGCCGGTACCGTCGACGAAGCCGTTCAGGCCGACGTTGTTGCCCCCGCCCGCGAGGGTGGTGACGTTGCCCGACGGGTCGATCTTGCGGATGGCGTTGTTGCCGTAGTCGCCCACGTAGAGGTTGCCGCTCGAGTCGACGGCGATGCCGCTCGGCCGCTGGAAGCGCGCGGTGCCGGTGGCGCCGCCGGTGCCGTCGACGAAGCCGTCGCTCGGCGTGTGGTTGTTCCCGCCCGCGACGGTGGTGACGTTGCCCGACGGGTCGATCTTGCGGATGGCCGAGTTCTGGTGGTCGGCGACGTAGACGTTGCCCTGCGCATCGACCGCGACGGCGGCCGGGCTGTTGAAGCGGGCGGTGCCGTTGGGGCCGCCGGTCCCGTCGACGAAGCCGCGGTTGCTCGGTCCCGCGCCCGCCAGCGTGGTGACGTTACCCGACGGGTCGATCTTGCGGATGGCCGCGTTCGGCTCGTCGGCCAGGTAGAGATTTCCCTCGCTGTCGACCGCGAGGCCGGCCGGCTCCCAGAAGCGCGCGGTGCCGCCGGGCCCTCCGGTTCCGTCGGCGAAGCCGTTCGCGGACGAGTAGTCGCCGCCGCCGGTGAGGGTGGTGACATTGAACGCCGGGTCGATCTTGCGGATGGCGTTGTTGTAGTAGTCGGCCGAGTAGACGTTGCCGCTCGAGTCGACCGCGACGCCGTCGGGTCCGCCGAGGAGCGCGCTGCCCTGGCCGGTGAGCAGGCCGCCCACGCCGTCGGCGAACCCTTCGGTGCCGCTCGCGCCCGCGTAGGTCGAGACGCCCAGCACGGTGAGCGGCGAAGTGGCCGGCGCGATGGAGAAGTCGTCCGCCACGCTCGCCGTCAGCGTGCAGTCGGCGTCGCCGTCGAGCGAGAAGCCTTCGAACGTCGCCACGCCCGCAACCGCGACCGCGACCGCGACCGCGCTCCCCGCGTCGCCGTCGAGGCTGCTGATGGCCGAAGCGCCGCAGGTCAGCGCGATGTTCGCGCCCGCGCCGGAGCCTCCGACGATGACGTTGCCCTGCGCGTCCTCCACCTGCACGGCGGCGCTCCAGGGTGCGCCGATCTGCACGCTCGAGCGCGCGCTGGAGAAGACGAGCCGGGTCGCGGCCGCGACCGTGGCGGTGAACTGCATCGTCGCGACCGCGCAGCCGTCGGAGACCTCGACGGAGAAGTTGAGCGTGCCGCCCTGCGTGGGCGTGAAGGTGAAGTCGGGCGCGCTGCCGCCGATGATGGCGCCCGCGCCGGCGAACGTGTAGCTGAGCGTGCCTGCTCCCTGGTGGCCGGAGCCGGGCGTGGCGTCGACGGTGAGCGCGTAGGTGCCGCCGACGTACTCGGCGTCTGCCGCGAGCGTCGCGCTCGCGATCACAGGCGCGGTCGCGCCGTCGCATGGATCGTTGTCGATGCCGGTGGCGCCCGTCGCGCCCGTTCCCCCCGTCGCGCCGGTGGCTCCCGACGGACCGGTCGCGCCCGTCGAGCCGTCCTCACCTGTCGCGCCGGTCGCGCCGGTCGCGCCGTTGAGGCCCGCGTCGCCCTGCGGCCCCGCGCTCCCCGAGCCACATGCCGTGGCGACGGCAGCGAGCAGGAGGAGCGAAAGGGAAGAGCGAGGGAGGAGACGCTGCGGGCCGGCGTTCGTGGTGTTCATGGATCCTCAAGATACTTCTCATACGATTTTTGGAATGGAGCCTTGTAGACTTTGACGAACCTACTTCTCACACGATTTTTCCTCGTCCAACTCGATGGAAGCGCCAACGGCTCGCCTCGGCGCTCTTTAAGAGCGCAGTCGAAAAAACGGGACGCCGATCCTCTGGCGTCCCGCACGACAAGCATCCCTCGAGCAAACTCAACTCACAGGCTCGATGGCTTTATGCCGTAACCGCGGCAGGCCTCGCGCTGGCCGCAGGCGCCGCCGCGCCCGAAGCCGGAGCGGCGCTGCTCGCCGGAGGAGCGCCGCCCGCCTCGCGTCGCTCCGCGCGCCGCGGGATCAGCTACAGCGCCTG
>Ga0302196_10000039_pt1 | contig 119959 bp, 92 predicted proteins | sample II_Bog_N1_3_FD_198794 | JGI IMG/M metagenome (GOLD analysis project Ga0302196, IMG submission 198794) | Peat permafrost microbial communities from Stordalen Mire near Abisko, Sweden - II_Bog_N1_3 | ecosystem: Environmental > Terrestrial > Soil > Wetlands > Peat | place: Sweden: Abisko... | reverse complement strand
AAGAGCGATTCGAAGCTGCCTGTCGCCTCGGCCTCGGCGGCGCTGATGGTAAGTTCGGCGGACCGGTCGAGCGCGCGCAGCCGCACGTCGACGCGGCCGCCGCCCGGCGCGCGGCGCAGCGAGAGCGCGAGCAGCGCGTGCAGCACCTGCGAGAGTCGGGTGGCGTCGGCGTCTGCCGGCAGCGTGGGTGGAAGCTCGAGCTCGATGTGGTGCGCCGGCGAGACGCCGCGGAACAGCTCGACCGCCTCGCGCACCAGCTCGGTCAGATCGCAGCGCGCGCGGCAGAGCGGCAGCTCGCCCGCGTCGGCGCGCGCCGCGTCGAGGAACTCACCGACGCGCTGCTCGAGTTGGAGCGTGTCGCGCACGATGCGCGCGTGGAGCCGCCGGAGCTCGGCCTCGTCAGGCAGCGGCGCAGCAGGCGAGAGGCGCTCCAGCGGCGCGCGCAGCGAAGCGAGCGGCGCCTCGAGTGCGCCTGCGACGCGGCCGAGGATCTCCGCGCGTCCCCGCCGCTGCTCATCGAGCAGCTCGGCCATCGCATTGAAGGTGCTCGCCAGCTCGCGCAGCTCGACCGGGCTGGTCGAAGGCGCGCGCACACCGCTCTCGCCCAGCGCGAGCCGCTGGATGCTCTCGCGCAGCTGATCGAGCGGGCGGATCAGGTGGCGGCGGACCAGGAAGATCAGCGCGGCCATCGCCACTACCAGCAGCGCCGCGACCGCGCCAGCGATGCGCGTCGCGCGCTGGCCGTGGCGCAAGCTCAGCTGCTCCGCACCGCGGGCCTGCTCGAGGTTGATCTGCAGCAGCGCGTGCTGGCCTTCCCTCGCTTCGCCGAGCGCGCGAAAGAACGCGTCGCGCTCGGCCGGCCCTCTCGCCGCCTGCCGCCGCGCCGCCAGCAGCGTCTCCACCGTGCGCTCGAGCCGCACGACGATCTGCTCCTCCTCGGCGGACTGGATGAGCGCGCGGTTGACCGCCAGATCCCGCTGCAGCGCATCGCCCGCGGCCTGCGGGGACTCGCTGTCGTCGTGCTCCAGTTCGTGCAGATCGATCGCGATCCGCTCGGCCGATTCGACCGAGTGCACCGAGTCGACCAGGTAGCTCGCGCTCCACTGCGCGTCCTGCGCGAGCGAGAGCATCGCCAGCGCGGCCAGCACCGCGAGCGCTGCGAGCAGCGCAAACGTGCCCGCGAGCAGGGTTCGCAGACGGAGATTCATCTTGGCGTGGAGTGTACCGACACCCAGGCGCGCGCCGTGAGGGACCAAAGGCGCGCGCCGCGAATTGGATGTCGAGGGGGCCGCGCGACCTAGCGCCGCTTGGCCGCCGGATCGTCGTCGAGCATGTCGTTGGGCGAGGGCAGCTTGCGCAGCCCTTGCTTGGCGATCTTCCACGACTGCTGCACGACCCAGGAGAGCGAGCGATCAAGACGCTGCGCCTGCTGCTGGATCTCCAGCAGCATCTCCTCTGGGAAGTAGAGGCTCTGCTTGCGCGCGTCGTTGATGGACATCGCCTACTCCCGATCTTCGGTCGGCCGGCCGTGCTCTCCGCCGCCGATCACATCGTTGACAGAGGGAAACCGCATGATTTCGCCGCGGGCGATCTTCCATGCCTGCTGCACGATCCACGACAGCGAGCGGTCCTGCCGGTTCGCCTCTTCCTGGATCTCGCGCAGCATGTCTTCAGGGAAGTAGAGGCTTTGCTTTCGCTTGTCGGTGCCGGCCATCCACGCTCCAAGATGTCGAATCGGCCGCTCAAACGCGGCCGCACAGGCGACGACATGTATGACCGCCTCCCCGGTCAGGTCAAGTTGTGGCGGATGACCTCCATTCGTCCGATGTCCGCTGCCTCCCGACGGGCGTATCCCGCGCCACCGCTCGAAGAACCTGGCCGGAGCGGATTCGAGGTCGCCGTGATCTGCGGAGTGATCACCACCAAGGACGTTCTCCGGCACAGCGCGGTCATCGTGCGTGAGTTTGGCGCCGTGGCCTACTTCCGCTGCTTCGTCGCGGTCATTACGCGGAGGCAGACGACCTTTCTCGACTGCGTCTGCCGGATGGAAAAGGTGGAGCCGACGCCGCTCTCGCCGCTCGAGCGCAACTAGTCTTCACCGCGCCCTCGAAACTCTTCGCCCTCGAAAAAAAGGAGCCGGCCGGGCGGACCCGGACGGCTCCCTTGAGCCCGAGGGGAGGGGGACCCCGAGCTCAGCGCAAATTGTAACCACGAGGCTCGGGCTGCGCTTCACATCCGTGCCGCCGTCGAGAGCGCTATTCTATCGATATGGACGCCGGGGCCGACCTGCTCGAAACGGGAGAGATCTTCGCTGCGCTCGAACGCGCCTGCGATGCGCCAGGCCCTGCTGGGCGCGGGCCGGCGGCGTTTTCTCTGGCCTCGCGCGAGCGCCTGCTTCCCCGCGGGAGCTCCGTCTTGGTGGCCTGCTCCGGCGGCGCCGACTCGGTGGCGCTCGCGGCCGCGCTCTGCGAGCTCGCGCGCGCGCGGCCGGAGCTCGAGCTGCGCGTAGCGCTCGGCCATGTCGATCATGGGCTGCGCCCGGAGTCGCGCGCGGAGTCGGAGCGCGTCGAGGCGCTGGCCGCCAAGCTGGGTACGCCGTTTTTTCTCGAGGTGCTCGACGCGGCGGCGCTGCAGGAGGCGGTCGAGCGCGAAGGACTGGAAGGGGGGGCGCGCGCGCTCCGCTACCCTGCGCTGGAGCGGCTCGCGTTCGCGGCCGGCTGCGGGCGGGTCGCGACCGGCCACACCCGCAGCGATCAGGCGGAGACGGTGCTGATGCGGCTGGCCCGCGGAGGGTCGCTGGGCGCGCTCGCCGGCATCCGTGCCTCGCGCCCGCTGGGCTCCGTCCTGTTGGTGCGCCCGCTGCTCTCCGTCCCGCGGGCCGCGACCGAGCGCTTCTGCCGCGCGCGGGGCTTGGGCTTCACCGACGACCCGCACAACCGCGATCCGGCCCGCGTGCGCGCGCGAGTGCGCCAGTCTTTTGCGTCGCTGCGCGAGCAGCTCAACCCCCGCCTGGAAGAGTCGCTCGCCGCCGCCGCGCAGGACGCCGCCGAGGAGGACGCGCTGCTCGACGCCCTCGCCCGCGCCGGGCTCTCCCGCGCGGCGCCCGTTTCCAATTTGGAAACGCGATCCCGTGCCGAGGAGACGCTGGCCGGAAGCGCCTTGGCCTGGCGGCTCGACGCCCTCTCGACCTTGCCGGCCCCGCTGCTCCGGCGTGCACTTCTTGTCGCCGCGAACGACTCGGGCGTGCGACCGGAGCGGGCCCATCTGGAGCAGCTCTGCGCGCGCGTGCGGCTCGGTCGCGGCGCGCTGGATCTGCCAGGCGGCCGCGCCGATCTGCGCGCGGGGCTTCTTCGTTTCCAAAAGAGAAACGCCCTGGCGTGCGCCTCGCCGGCAGCGCCAGCGCCACAGGAGATCGCCGGGCCGGGCCGCTACTCCTGGGGCTCCTCCTCGGTGGAGGTCATGCCGGCTGCCCCCTCGGCGCTCGCGGAAGGCGCCGGCCTCTACATCGACGTCGAGCGCGCGCCGTTCCCGTGGACGCTCCGCACGCTCGCGCCCGGCGACCGCTTGCGGCCCGCCCGCGGCCATCTGAAGAAGGTCAGCGACCTCTGGATCGATGCCAAGGTCCCGCGCGAGCTGCGCGCGCAGCTGCCGCTGCTGGCCGACGCGAGCGGCGAGCTCTTCTTCGCCGCCGGGCTCCGGCCTGCCGCCGCCGCGCTCGGGCCCTACAGCCGCGCGGTCGCGGTGCGCTGGTCGGCCGGCTGGACCGCCGCGCTTGCGGTCATTCCCGACAGCCCGATTCGGGTTGAGCAGCGCGCGACGGAGCCGCGTGCTACCATTCGAAAATCGTTCGACGAGGAGCCCGTGTGAAACAGCAGTCCTACAAAACGTTCTTCCTCTGGTCGGTCCTCATCCTGCTGTTCTTCTCGTTCTATACGATCATCAGTCGTAGAGGGACGGGCGAGCCGCACGAGATCCACGCGTCGGAGTTCTACGCCGACGTGGAGCGCGGCGACGTGGCCTCCGTCACCGTGAAGGGCTCCATCCTTCAGGGCACGTTGAAGAGCGGCCACTCCGAGTTCAAGACGGTCTGCCCGCTCGACACGCAGCTGCTCGAGAAGATGCGCGCCAAGGGCGTCGAGCTCTCGTTCGAGAAGGACGAGGGCGGCTCGATCTGGGCGCAGCTGATGGTCACCTGGCTGCCGCTCGGAGTGCTCTGCATCCTCTTCTTCGTGCTGATGCGCCAGCTGCAGGCGGGCGGCGGCAAGGCGATGAGCTTCGGCAAGAGCAAGGCGAAGCTGCTCAGCGAGAACCACAACAAGGTCACCTTCCTCGACGTCGCCGGCATCGACGAGGCGAAGGACGAGCTCGAAGAGATCATCCAGTTCCTCAAAGACCCAAAAAAGTTCACCAAGCTCGGCGGCCGCATCCCCAAGGGCGTGCTCCTGATGGGCTCGCCGGGCACCGGCAAGACGCTGCTCGCGCGCGCCATCGCGGGCGAGGCGGGCGTGCCCTTCTTCTCCATCTCCGGCTCGGACTTCGTCGAGATGTTCGTCGGCGTGGGGGCCAGCCGCGTGCGCGACCTCTTCGAGCAGGGCAAGAAGCACGCGCCGTGCATCATCTTCATCGACGAGATCGACGCCGTCGGCCGCCACCGCGGAGCCGGGTTGGGCGGCGGTCACGACGAGCGCGAGCAGACGCTCAACCAGCTCTTGGTCGAGATGGACGGCTTCGAATCGAACGAGGGCGTGATCCTCATCGCCGCCACCAATCGCCCCGACGTGCTCGACCCCGCGCTGCAGCGGCCGGGGCGCTTCGACCGGCGCATCATCGTCCCGCGCCCCGACGTGAAGGGCCGCGAGGGGATCTTGCGCGTCCACACCAAGAAGACGCCGCTCTCGACCGACGTCGACCTCGACGCCATCGCCCGCGGCACGCCCGGCTTCTCCGGCGCGGATCTGGAGAACCTGGTCAACGAGGCTGCGCTGCTGGCGGCCCGCATGAACAAGGAGCGGCTCGACAAGAGTGACTTCGAGGCGGCCAAGGACAAGGTGATGATGGGCGCGGAGCGGCGCTCGATGATCATCAGCGAGAAGGACAAGCGCATCACCGCCTACCACGAGGCGGGGCACACCATTCTCGCGAACCTGCTCACCAAGTGCGATCCGGTGCACAAGGTCACCATCATTCCGCGCGGGCCCGCGCTGGGCTTGACCCAGATGCTCCCCAAGGAAGATCGGTTGAACTGGGACAAGAGCACCATCCTCGACCGCATCGCGATGGCGATGGGCGGGCGCATCGCGGAAGAGCTCGAGTTCAACGAGCTCACCTCGGGAGCCAAGAGCGACATCGATCACGCCACGCAGTTCGCCCGCAGCATGGTCTGCGAGTGGGGCATGAGCGAGAAGCTCGGGCCGCTCGCGTTCGGCGAAGAGCAGGGCGAGGTGTTCCTCGGCCGCGAGTTCGGCCAGCGCTCACGCAACTTCTCCGAGGCCACCGCGATCGACATCGACAACGAGGTGCGCCGCATCGTCACCGAGCAGTACGCGCGGGCGCGCAAGGTGATCGAGGAGAATCGCCCGGCGCTGGCGCGCATCGCCGAGGGGCTGCTCGAGTTCGAGACGCTCGACGGCGACGAGGTCAACACGCTGATGAACGGCGGGACCATCACGCGCGCGAAGTTCGTGCCTCCTCCACGCGACGGCTCGAAGCCGAAGGTCGAGGAGAAGAAGGAGAAGAGCAAGATCCTCGACGCGCTCGGCGGCTTCGCGGTGCCTCCGATGAAGCAGGAGCCGGGCAAGGCTTAAGCTCGAGCAAGACCGCCTCGCGCGGGTTGCACCGAAGGCCGGTCCGGCTCGCGCCGCGCCGGCCTTCTTCCTGTCCAGCGGCCGACGCAGCCGTTCGCACCCCGTGATCGTCGCGCGCACGTGTGGTAGCCCAAGGGCGTGCGCGTTCGACTCACCGAGCTTCAAACCGAGACGGATTCGCTGCAGGCGACCGCGGCCATCGGGCGCGCGGCGGGCGATCCGAACCTGCGCGGGTGGGGCGCGCTCTTGCCGCTCGAGCCGGCAGCGCTCCTCGAGGGGCTCAAGCATTGCGGGCTGGCGGTGCTGCGAGGCGCCAACGGGGCGCTCGCGATGGGCAGCCTCGCGCAGCTCTGGAGCGCCGGGCGCAGCCTGGCCGACGGCCTCGACAAAGGGATCGGCAAGGCGCTCGCGGTGGAGGTGATGCTGCGCGCGGCGGCGCTCGAGTCGACCGCGGGCAAGCCTGGGCTCGGGCCCGCCTCGGGCCGCATGGGCGATCACGAGCCGCCCGGCTGGTCGCTGCCGCGGCGCGCGCTGCCCACCGGCCGCACCCTGGTGATGGGCATCATCAATGTCACGCCCGATTCGTTCTCTGACGGCGGGCGCACGCTCAACCCAGCGCAGGCGATTGAGCGCGGGCTGCAGCTGGCCGCGGAGGGCGTCGACATCCTCGACATCGGCGGCGAGTCGACCCGGCCCGGCAGCGCGGTGGTGGACGCCGCGCACGAGCTCGAGCGGGTGGTGCCGGTGGTGCAGAGGCTCGCGCGCCAGGCGAACGTGCCGATCTCGATCGACACGCGCAAGGCGAGCGTCGCGCGGGCCGCGCTGGACGCCGGCGCGGAGATCGTCAACGACGTCTCGGCTCTCGCGTTCGACCCGGCGATGGCGCCGCTGGTCGCTGAGCGCGGCTGCGGCCTGGTCCTGATGCACATGCGGGGCACTCCGCAAGACATGCAGTCGCACGCCGAATACCGCGACCTGCTCAGCGAGGTGGTCGGCGAGCTCGCCGCGGCGCTCGCGCGGGCGAACGACGCGGGCATCTCCGCCGAGCACATCTGCCTCGATCCGGGCTACGGGTTCGCCAAGACGCCGCAGCAGAGCTACCAGCTGCTGCGCCGCCAGCGCGAGCTGCTCCAGTTCGGCCGGCCGCTGCTCGCGGGCGTCAGCCGCAAATCGTTCATCGGCCGGGCGGTCGGCCGCGCGCCGCAAGAGCGACTCTATGGCACCATCGCGGCGCTCTCGCTCGCGGCGATGAACGGCGCCGCCGCCGTCCGCGTGCACGACGTCGCCTCCGCGCGCGATGCGGTCGCGGTGGTCGACGCGCTCCGCACCGACGGCGCCGCGCTCCCCTGATGTTCTCCGAGATGAACTGACCCTCGACTCACTCGACCGATGCCGCTGGCCCCGCTCGCGCGCATCCGATGGATCGCTCCCATGAACCCCACGCGCACTCTCTTCGGCACCGACGGAATCCGCGGCGTCGCCAACGTGCACCCGATGACCGGCGAGATGATGCTGCAGCTCGGCCGCGCGGTCGCGCACCTGATCAAGAAGGGCGACCACCGCCACCGCGTCGTCATCGGCAAGGACACGCGCCTCTCCGGCTACATGCTGGAGACCGCGCTCGCGTCGGGCCTCTGCAGCATGGGCGTCGACGTGCTCATCTGCGGGCCGCTCCCCACGCCGGCCATCGCGAACCTCACCGTCTCGATGCGCGCCGACGCAGGAGCGGTGATCTCGGCGAGCCACAATCCTTATCAAGACAACGGAATCAAATTCTTCGCGCGCGATGGGTTCAAGCTGCCCGACGCGGCCGAGGCGCAGATCGAGCAGCTCATCACCAGCGACGAGCTGCAAAAGCTGCGGCCGACCGCGGGCAGCATCGGCAAGGCGTTCCGCATCGACGACGCGGCCGGCCGCTATGTCGTCTTCGCCAAGGCGACCTTCCCCAAGGAGCTGACGCTCGAGGGACTCACGATCGTGGTCGATTGCGCGCACGGCGCCGCCTATCGCGTCGCGCCGCTGGTGCTCCAGGAACTGGGCGCGAAGGTGATCACCATTGGAGCTGCGCCCGACGGCACGAACATCAACGACGGCGTGGGCGCGCTGCACCCGGAGAACGTCTGCAAGGCGGTGCTCGAGCACCAGGCCGACCTGGGCCTGGCGCTCGACGGCGACGCGGACCGGCTGATCGTCGCCGACGAGAAGGGCCGGGTGATCGACGGCGACGTGGTGATGGCCATCTGCGGCCTCGATATGTTGCACCGCAATCAATTGGCGAAGAAGACGCTGGTCGCCACGGTGATGAGCAACCTCGGGCTCGACCGGGCGATCGAAGGCGCGGGCGGCAAGGTGGTGCGCACCGGCGTCGGCGATCGCTACGTCGTCGAGGCGATGCGGCAGAACGGCTACATGTTCGGCGGCGAGCAGAGCGGCCATTTGATCTTCCTCGACCACGCGACCACCGGCGACGGCACCGTGGCCGCGCTCGCGCTCTTGCGCGTGATGGTCCAGCAGGGCAAGCCCGCCAGCGAGCTCGCCCGCTGCATGGAGATCTATCCGCAGAGCCAGCTGAGCATGCCGGTGCGCGAGAAGCCGGCGCTCGAGACGCTGCCGCTGGTCGCGCGCGCCATCGCGGACGCGGAGGCGAAGCTCGGCAAGGATGGCCGCGTGCTGGTCCGCTACAGTGGCACCGAGCACAAGGTCCGCGTGCTGGTCGAGGGGCCCGAGCAGGCGCGCATCGACGGCTTCGCGCAGGCGATCGGCGCCGAGCTGAAAAAGGCGATCGGCGTCTAATCTCTGCAGGCTTGCCCGCCCTGGTGTGGCAAGCTAGAGGTGGCACCTTCGCCGTCGCTCTCTCGCAGGAGGCCATTCATCAATGCCCCGCTCGATTCTCCTCGCGGACGACTCGGTCACCATCCAGAAGGCGGTCGGCTACTGCCTGCTCGGCGAGGACGTCTCGCTCACCCTCGTCGGCAACGGCGATGAGGCGCTCGCGCGCGCGCGGCAGATCCACCCCGAGCTGATCCTCGCCGACGTGACGATGCCGGGGCTCGATGGCTTCCAGCTCTGCGAGGCCATCCGCGCGGACGAGGCGCTCTCGCACGTGCCGGTGCTGCTGCTCGGCGGCGGCAACCCGATCGAGCCAGCGCGCGGTCTCGCGGCGGGCGCGAACGGGCAAATCCCCAAGCCGTTCGATTCGGCGCGCATCCTCGATGCTGTGCGACAGCTGCTCGCGAACCCAGCGGCGATCCTGCCGCAGCCGCCGCCCAAGCCTGCGCCCGCGGGGCGGCCGGCCACGGGGCCCATCGCAGGAGCGGCTGGCGCGCGCCCGCCTTCGAGTCCGATCGGGTCGACCAGCGCGCGTCCGCCGACCGGGCCGCAGCCGCTGGCGCCCAAGCCCGCGCCGCAGATGTCCGCGCCGCCAGCCGCGCGCCCGCCCGGGCCGCAGCCTGGCAAGCCTGCCCCGTCGATGCCGCCCGCGCAGCCCGGCTCGATGCCGCCGCGTCCCGTGGCGCCGGTCGCCAAACCCGCGCCTGGCGTGGCTCCGCGCATCTCTTCGCCGCCGGGAGCACCCCCGGCACAGCCGCCGCGTCCAGCCGTGCCAGCCGCGCCAGCCGCGCCTGCTGCGCCTCCGCGTCCAGCCGTGCCGGCGCTGCCCGGCTCTTTCAAGCCGGCCCCGTCGCTGCCGCCGCCCGCACCGCATCCGACTCCGGCGCCCCCGGCCAAGAGCGCGCCTGCGGCGATCCCCGCGTCTCCGCGACCGGCTGTTCCCTCGGCCCCGCCGCTCAAGCCTGCGCTGGTGCCGCCGCCTCCGCGTCCGCCGCCGCCCGCGCTCTCTCGCCCGCCGCCTGCGGCCGATCCATTCGACGACAGCGACGACGAGATCCCGATGGATCTCGACGAGGAGCTGATCGACGACGCGAGCCCGCCGCCGCCCCAGCACACCTCGCCGCCGCCGCTGCGCGCGGTGCCGACGCCCAAGCCGACGCCGGCGCCTTCGCTGTCGGTGGTGCCTCCTGCGCCGCCCTCGACGCCGCCGGTGCCGCCCACGCCGCTGCGTCCGTCTGCGCCCGCCGCGGCCCGTCCCCAGAGCGATGGCGGCGAATCCTTGCTGCGCGAGGCGCTCTCGCAGGCGTCGCGCGAAGTGATCGAGCGGATCGCCTGGGAGGTCGTGCCTGAGCTGGCGGAGACGCTCATCCGCGAAGAGCTCGAGCGGCTTCTCAAAGAGCGCGGCAGCTCGTAGCCGCTGCGCGATCGCTGCGGTCCAACGCCCGCGCGATCGTGGTATTCAAGCGGCGCGCTCGCCTCTACGCCCCTGGCGCCGACGAGCACGCCGTTCGCACCCGACGGCCCTGCACGAAAGGCACGAGTTTCGATGGCGGATCAGCTGGAACCCGAGGCGCAGCGCGCAGACGGCCCGTCCCTCGACAAGGGTTACGAGCCCGCGCAGGTCGAAGCGCGCTGGGCCGCATTCTGGGAAGAGCGCGGCCTCTTCCACGCCGAGGACAAGTCCGACAAGCCGGCCTTCTCCATCGTGCTGCCGCCGCCGAACGTCACCGGCAGCCTGCACATCGGGCACGCGCTCACCGCGACGTTGCAAGACGTGCTGATCCGCTGGAAGCGGATGAGCGGCTTCAACGCCTGCTGGCTGCCCGGCATCGATCACGCCGGCATCGCCACGCAGATGGTGGTCGAGCGCGAGCTGAAGAAGAGCGAGAACAAGAGCCGCCACGACCTGGGCCGCGAGGAGTTCTTGAAGCGCGTCTGGGCCTGGAAGGAGCAGTCGGGCGGAAGAATCGCGCAGCAGCACCGCGCGCTCGGCGCCTCGCTCGACTGGTCGCGCGAGCGCTTCACCATGGACGAGCAGTCGTCGAAGGCGGTGCGCGAAGCGTTCGTGCGCCTCTACGAGGACGGGCTGCTCTACCGCGCCGAGCGTCTGATCAACTGGTGCCCGAGCTGCATGACCGCGCTCTCCGATCTCGAGGTCGAGCACGAGGAGGGCCACAAGAGCGAGCTCTACAAGTTCGCCTATCCGCTCGAGGACGCAAGCGGCGAGATCATCGTCGCGACCACGCGCCCGGAGACGATGCTCGGCGACACCGCGGTGGCGGTGCACCCGGACGATCCGCGCTACCAGGCGATGATCGGCAAGAACGTGCGCCACCCGATCACCGGGCGGCTCTTCCCGATCATCGCGGACGGCGAGCTGGTCGATCCGAAGTTCGGCACCGGCGCGGTGAAGGTCACGCCCGCGCACAGCTTCGAGGACTTCGAGAGCGGCAAGCGGCACCACCTGCCGATGCTCAACATCCTCAACCTCGACGGCACGCTCAACCAGGAGGCGGGCCCGTTCGCGGGGCAGGATCGCATCAAGGTCCGCACCGCGCTCAAGGCGCGCCTCGCCGAGCTCGGGCTCGAGCGCGGCACCGAGCCGCATCTGATGGCGCTCGGCCGCTGCCAGCGCTCCAACGACATCGTCGAGCCGATGCTCAGCCTGCAGTGGTTCGTCAAGACGCGGCCGCTCGCCGACGCGGTGATCGCGGCCGTCGAAGACAAGCAGATCGCCTTCGTGCCCGACCAGTGGGAGAGCGAGTTCTTCCGCTGGATGCGCAACATCCACGACTGGTGCGTCTCGCGGCAGCTCTGGTGGGGACACCAGATCCCGGCCTGGTACTGCAAGGACGGGCACGTCACCGTCGCGCGCGAGACACCGTCGGTCTGCTCGACGTGCGGGAACGGCGAGCTCGAGCAGGACGCCGACGTCCTCGACACCTGGTTCAGCTCGGGCCTCTGGCCGTTCAGCACGTTCGGCTGGCCCGACAAGACCGACGCGCTGGCGACCTTCTATCCAAACTCGGTGATGGAGACCGGGTTCGACATCCTCTTCTTCTGGGTCGCCCGCATGGCGATGATGGGGCTCTACTTCCTCAAGCAAGTGCCCTTCAGGACCGTCTTTCTCCACGCGATGGTGCGCGACGAGAAGGGCGAGAAGATGTCGAAGACGCGCGGCAACGTCATCGACCCGCTCGACATCACGCAGCAGCACGGCGCCGACGCGCTGCGCTTCACGCTCGCGTCGATGGCCGCGCAAGGCCGCGACATCAAGCTCGCCGTCGATCGCATCGTCGCGAACAAGGCCTTCGCCAACAAGGTCTGGAACGCGTCGCGCTTCATTCTTTCGTATGCGGGCGACTTGAACCCTGACGATCTGCCCGGGCCGGAGACGGTCTACGATCGCTGGATCCTCTCGCGCCTGTCGCGCTGCGCGGAGTCGACCAACCAGCTGCTGGGTGAATTCAAATTCAGCGACGCCGCGCTCGGCATCTACCGCTTCGTCTGGGGCGAGCTGTGCGACTGGGCGATCGAGCTGTCGAAGCCGGCGCTGTACGCGGGCCGCGTGCGCGACGCCGACGGCAACGTCGACGAGAGCGTGCCGGCGTCGCCCGAGCAGGAGAAGCTGCGCCGCGCGGCGGCCGCGTCGCTCTTGCGCGCGCTCGATGGCGCGCTCAAGCTGCTGCACCCGTTCATGCCGTTCGTCACCGAGGAGATCTGGCAGCGGCTGCCCAAGGCGTCGGGCTCGCCGGTGTCGATCATGGTGACGCCGTTCCCCGGCAGCGCGGCGGCGGAGAAGAGCTTCTTCGACGCGGCGGCCGAGCACGAGATGGACGTCGTCTCGCGCGCGATCGACGGCGCCCGCTCGGTGCGTGGAGAGGTCGCGCTGCCGCCGAACCAGCGCGTGCCGATCGTGCTCATCCCGCGCGACGCGCAAGTGCGCGCGCTGCTCGAGAAGCACGCGCGCGCGTTTCAGCAGCTGGCCAACGCGGCGAGCGTCGAGCTGCGCGCGCCAGGCGCTGCGCGGCCCGCGCAGGCGGCGGTGCACGTCGAGCCCGAGGTCGAGGTGCATCTTCCGCTGGCCGGGCTGATCGATTTTGCAGAGGAGCACAAGCGCGTCGAGAAGGAAGTGGCGCGCATCGAAGGCGAGCTGGCTGGCCTGGCCAGGCGGCTCGACAACGAGTCGTTCGTCGCGCGGGCTCCGCGCGAAGTCGTGGAAAAAGATCGGGCCCGCGCGGATGAGCTGCGCGGGAAGAGAGAGAAGCTGGCGCGCCATCTCGCGCGCATTTCGAGTCCGGAGGACACCATGCAGGAAGAGAAGAAGCAGGGCGAGGCAGCGGCGCAGGGCACCAACAACGGCGCGGCGAATCATGTGGCCACGCACACCATCCAGGAGACGATTGCGCACGCGGCGACCGAGGCGGGCCACGCGGCCCAGCAGGCGGCGCAGCAGGCGATCGACAGCGCGAAGGCTGCGGCCGCGCCGGTGGTCGAGAAGGCGACCGAGATCGCCAAGGACGCTGGCGCCGCGATCGCGAACAAGATCTCCGAGGCGCGCGAGGCGGTCGCGAACGCCGTCGCTGCGAAGCCGGCGGCACCGGCGGCGAAGCCTGCGGCCAAGGCGGTCGCGAAGAAGGCGGCGCCTGCCGCAAAGAAGGCCGCGCCGAAGAAGGTCGTGAAGAAGGCTGCGCCGAAGAAGGCCGCGAAGAAGGCCGCCCCCAAGAAGGCGGTCAAGAAGGTCGCGAAGAAGGCCGCACCGAAGAAGGCCGCCAAGAAGGCAGCCCCGAAGAAGTCTGCGAAGAAGTCGGCGAAGAAGTCGGCGAAGAAGAGCGCGGCCAGGTCGGCCAAGAAGCCGGCCAAGAAGGCGGCGCCGAAGAAGGCGGCCAAGAAGAGCAAGAAGTAGCCGTGGCCCCGCACGCGCCAGAGCGCGGTCCTGCGCGCGGGCCAGCCCACCGGATCGATCTCGGGCGGGCCGACGACGCGGTCGGCCGCCTGATCTCGCTCGCGCTCGACGAGGATGTCGGGCCGGGCGATCTCACCACAGAAGCGACGGTGCATGCGCAGGCTCGCGGCCGCGCGCGCATCTTCGCCAAGGAGCCGCTGGTGCTCTCGGGCCTCTCGGCGGCGGCGCGCGTCTTCCGCGCGCTCGACCCGGACTGCACGCTCGAGGCGCTCGCGGCCGACGGCGATTCGCTCGACGCCGGCGCGGGCGTGCTCGCGGTTGGCGGCAAGATGCGCGCGCTCCTGACCGGCGAGCGGATCGCGCTCAACCTCGTCCAGCGGCTCTCCGGCATCGCCACCGAGACGCACCGCTGGGCGGCGGAGCTGGCCGGCACGCGCACGCGGCTGCTCGACACGCGCAAGACCACGCCCGGCATGCGCGCGCTCGAGAAGGCGGCGGTGCGCGCGGGCGGCGGGACGAACCACCGCGGCGCGCTCTTCGACGGAATACTTGTCAAAGACAACCACTGCGCCGCGGCCGGCTCGGTCGGCGAAGCCGTGCGTCGGGCGCGCGCGCAGGCGCATCCGCTGGTCAAGGTGGAGTGCGAGGTGTCAACGCCCGCGCAGATCGACGAGGCGCTCGCGGCCGGCGCGGAGATGCTGCTGCTCGACAACCTCGACGACAAGGAGCTGCGCGAGGCGGTGGCGCGCGTGGCCGGCCGCGTGCCGACCGAGTGCTCGGGCGGCGTGACGCGCGAGCGGCTCAAGCGCATCGCGGCCTGCGGCGTCGACTTCGTGTCGGCGGGCGCGCTGACCCACTCGGCGCGCGCGGTCGATCTGTCGCTGCTCATCGAGGCGGTCAGCGAGAACTCGAGCGCGCGGGACCTCCGGTGAAGCCGGGCGCGCCAGCGGGTCCGGCGCTGTCGGACGAAGCGTCGGCGCAGCGCGATGGCCTGGTGCTCGAGCATCTGCTCGAGACGCTGGGGCCAGACGGCGACTGGGTGAGCGGCTCGCTGCTCGCCGACAAGCTGGGGTGGGCGCGGCTGGAGTTGCTCGCCTGCTTCGATTCGCTGCGCGCGCGCGGCTATGTGCTGCAGGCGGTCCCCGGCCGCGGCTACAAGCTCATCTCCGCGCCCGACGCGCTCGGGAAGGAGCCGCTCGCGCCGATGCTCTCGCTCTTTTCGGTGCAGGAGCTGGGGCGCGCGCTGCACACGTACGACGAGATCGACTCCACCAACGACGAGGCCCACCGCCTCGCGGAGAAAGGCGCGCCGCACGGAACGGTGGTGCTGGCCGACGCGCAGACGAGCGGCCGCGGCCGGCGCGGTCGTGTCTGGACCACGCCAAAAGGCAAGGCGCTGGCGATGTCGATCGTCCTGCGGCCCGGGCTGCCCGCCGCGCGCGCGCCGGAGCTGGCCTTCGCGGCCGCGCTGGCCGTCTGCGAAACCGCGCGCGCGCTGGGCGCTCCGCAGGCGGCGCTCAAGTGGCCCAACGATGTCGAGTGCGGCGGGCGCAAGCTCGCTGGTCTTCTCGCCGAGCTGCGCGCGCAGGGCGGTGCGCTCTCGCATGTGGTGCTCGGCATCGGCGTCAACGTGAACGTCGAGCGCGAGGATTTTCCTGACGAGCTGCGCGCGCTCGCCACCTCGCTCTGCATCGAGAGCGGCGCGCCCGTCTCTCGCGCGCTCGTCTGCGCGAAGCTGCTCGCGTCGCTCGAAGGCTGGCTCGAGTGCCACGCGCGCGAAGGCTTCGCGCCGCTGCGGGCGCGCTGGAAGCAGCTCGCGTCCACGCCAGGCCTGCGCGTGCGCATCGAGGGCACGCAGCCGGTGATCGGCGTCGCCGAGGACATGGCCGACGACGGCGCGCTCCTGGTGCGCACCGACGCGGGCGAGCTGCAGCGCGTGATCGCCGGCGACGTCGAGCACCTGCGCGCGATTCGCTAAGGCAGCGACATCTGCTCGATGCCGCGCTTGACGTCGTCCTGCCCGCGCAGCCGGAACTCGGCCTGCTCGTTCGGATGGCTGTGATAGTTGCCGATGACGAACGGCAAGCTGGCGACCTTCTTTTTCCTCTTCGCCAGCTCGCGCCAGAAGAGCCAGTCGCCCAACGTCTTGACCGTGGTCCGGTCGTCGAAGCGCCAGGGAAAGCGCGGCAGCTCGTTGTGCAGCGCGAGGCGCCAGAGGCAGGCCGGGCCATACGTGTCGCGCTCGACGCCGCTGCCGAGCCGAGAGCGGGTGCCGCGCGGCAGCGGCCAGCCGCGTGCGAACGGCAGCTCTGCGCGCGGATGACAAGGCACCACCGCGTCGGTCTCCTCCTGCGAATAACAGATGCGCCAGTCGCCGCAGGCGAGGTCGGCCCCTGCCTGCGCCGCCTCATTCAGCTTCGCGATCGCGTCGGGCGCCAGCCGGTCGTCGAGGTTCAGGTTGAGCACGAACGGCGTGCGCACCAGCGAGAGCGCGACGTTCCACGCTTCATACAGAGTGAGCGAGCGGCCGACCACCACGCTGCAGTCGGTGTATTCGGGCGGCGGTGCGTCGCCCGCGTCGAAGACGTAGATGCGCTCGACCGCCTCGGTCTGCTCGTCGAGGTTCTTGTTGTGCCCGGCGAGCAGCGCGCGGCGCTCCGGGTCGCCGTGCCAGACGGCGCAGATGACGGTGGTCTCGGCCGGCGCGGGAGTGCCCATCGCTCGCTTATAGACGATCGGCCGCCGCGGCCGCAGAGCGCTCGCGCTCCACCAGCGCGCGGTCGTAGCGGCGCACGAATGGCCACCAGATCGCGCAGGCGATCCCGAGGTTCATCAGCTGCAAGGCGAGCGCGTGGAGATCGCCGCGCGTCGAGAGGAACGCGCCCACGGGCGCCGGCAGCGTCCAGACCACCTCGGCGACCGGCAGCGAGACGAGGCCGAAGTGCATCGCCGCCCAGGTGGTGCAGGTGAGCAGCACCGGCGTCGCGATGAACGGCAGCGCGAGCGTCGAGTTGAGCACGACCGGCGCGCCGAAGAGGAGCGGCTCGTTGATGTTGAAGAGCGCGGGCAGGAGCCCGGCGCGGCCGACCAGCTTGAGCTGCTTGCTCTTCGCGAAGAGCAGCGCGAACGCGAGACCCAGCGTGGCGCCCGAGCCGCCCTGCCAGACGAACCAGACGAAGAACTCCTGCGTCGCGAGGTGGTGCGGCGCCTGCCCGGCGGCGAGCGCCTGCATGTTCTCCGCGAGCGCGGCGAGCCAGAGCGGGCGCACCGCCGCGAGCACCGAGAGGCCGTGGATGCCGATCATCCAGAGGCACGAGTCGATGAGCACCACCGCGAGCAGGGCGGGCAGGGCGTCGCTCGCGGAGAGCAGGGGCGCGCAGAGCGCGGCGAGCCCGGCGGCGAGGTCGAAGCCGAAGAGGTGGACCACGATCCAAACTGCAACCACGCAAGTTGCACTTGGCAGCAGCGCGGCGAAGGAGCGGACCACCACGTCGGGCGCGCCGCCGCCGAGGCGGATGCCCCAGGCGCGGCGGGCGAAGAGCGCGAGCGTCTCGACCGAGAGGATGGCGGCGGCGAAAGCGGGGAACAGGCCGGCGGCGCCGAGCATGGAGAAGGGGAGGGCGAGCGGACCGACCGCGTTCTGGGGCGCGCCAGCCGCAGCCGCGAGAGCTTGCGGGTGCTGGGCGACGAGGAACACCGCGAGCGCGGTGGTGACCGCGGCAGTGGCGTCGACGGCTCGCCTCTTGGCGAGCGCGATCGCGCAGGCGGCGCAGGCGTAGAGCGAGACCGCGCCCGCGCAGGCGCGCCAGGCGGCCTTGAGCGCGTCGGAGGGCGGAAGCAATCGCGCGAGCGCGGGCCAGGGCGGCTGCGCGAGGAGAAGAAAGAGGCTGCCGAGGAGGATGAGCGGCAGCGCGCCGACCACGCCGTCGCGGATGGCGTTGAGGTGCGGCTGGCGCGACATCCGCTCGCCGGCCGCGACCGCGCGTGCACGCCAGGCTTCGCTCGGCGGCGCCGCGCCGTTGGCACCGTCTGCACGCGGCGAATCGGTCTGCGCGCGCCCGCTCTCGTCGTTCACCGGCGCATCATCGGCGACGCCGCGCGGCCGCACCAGAAATCGGCCGCGCTCGCACCGCGCCAGCGCCGGGCGTGCCGCGCTGCCCACCTCGGTCGACGACGCGGTGCAGCTCTCGTTGACTCGCGCGCCCCCCGGCGCTAACTAAACCGCCCCATGCCAGCCACCCAAGTCGTGATGCCGCAGCTCGGGGAGTCCGTCGTCGAAGGAACCATCGTCCGTTGGCTGGTCAAGCCCGGACAGGCCGTTGCGCGCGACGAGTCGCTCGTCGAAGTCGCCACCGACAAGGCGAACACCGAAGTCCCCTCTCCCTCGAACGGGGTGGTCACCGCGATCTCCGCCGCGGAGGGCGCGGTCGTCCCGGTCGGTGGCCTCCTCTGCACGCTCGACGAAGCGGGCGCTGCCGCGGGCGCCGCGTCGCCGAACCCGGCCGCGGTCGGCCCCCTCGGCACCCCCACCGCAGCGAACAAGCCTGCCGCGCCGGTCGCTGCGCAGGCTGCGTCTCGCGCCGCGGCGCCCGCCGGCTCGGCTCCCGACGCGAGCCCGGTCGCGCGGAACGTCGCGCAGGAGCACGGCCTCGACCTGGGCCGCGTGCAGGGAACCGGCCCGGGCGGCCGCATCGTCAAGGCCGACGTGCTCGCGCACATCGACGGCGGCCAGCCGGTTCCGGTGGCTCCTCTCGCGAGCCAGCCGCCGCCTCCGCAAGCGCAGCCGGCCTACGCGCCGCAGATGGCCGCGCCGCAGCGCACGCTCCCGCCGCCGCCCGCCGCCAACTACGGGCCCGGACCGATCGCGCTCACGCTGCGCGCCTACAAGCCGCCGCGCTACACCCCGAAGGACGGCGATCAGGTGGTGCCGTTCGATCAGCGCCGCCGCCTCATCGCCGAGCACATGGTCTATTCGAAGGCGACCTCGCCGCACGTGCCCTGCACGGCCGAGGTCGACATGACCAACCTCTCGCGCCTGCGCGAAGAGTGGAAGAAGGCGAAGGAGACGGGCGGCAAGGCGCCCAGCTTCCTGGTCGGCATCTGCCGCGCTACCGTGCAGGCGCTCGCGGAGTTCCCGCGCCTCAACGCGGTGGTGCAGGACGAGTCGCTCATCATCCGCAAGGACGTGAACCTCGGCGTCGCGGTCGAGACGGAGAAGGGCCTGCTGGTTCCGGTCGTGCGCCGCGCGAACGAGAAGAGCGTGCTCGGCCTCGCCCGCGCCATCGACGATCTCGCCGCGCGCGGACGGACCGGCAAGGTCACCGCCGACGAGCTCTCCGGCGGCTCGTTCACCGTCTCGAACCCGGGCCTCAAGGGCAACCTCTTTGGCGCCGCGATCATCAACCAGCCGCAGGTCGGCATCCTGCGCATGGGCGAGATCGTCAAGCGCGCAGTGGTGCGCACGGTCGACAACCAGGACGCGATCGTGATCCGGCCGATGATGTACCTGACGCTCTCGTACGACCACCGCGTCATCGACGGCGTCACCGGCAACGGCTTCCTGCACCGCGTGCGCGAGCTGATCGAAGCGGCGCAGTTCGAGCTGTAGGCGGGCTCCGCATCGCGGCCGCGCTCAAAGGTTCGCGGCCGCGTCTTCAAAGTGCGTGAATTCTAAGCGGAGGGTCGCATGCGGCTCGGCGTGAACATCGATCATGTGGCCACGCTGCGGCAGGCGCGGCGCGGCCGCTATCCCGATCCGGTCGCGGCGGCGGCGCTCGCCGAGCTGGGCGGCGCCGAGCAGATCACGCTGCACGTGCGCGAGGATCGCCGGCACGTCAACGAGCGCGATCTCGCACTCTTGCGGCAGACGGTGAACGGCGCGCTCAACCTCGAGATGGCCGCGACCGACGCGATGCTCGCCATCGCGCTGCGCGAGAAGCCGCACACCGTCACGCTCGTGCCCGAGAAGCGCGAGGAGCTGACCACCGAGGGCGGGCTCGACGTCGCGGGGAACTTGGCGGCGATCGCGCGCGTGACGCAGGCGCTGCAGGACGCGGGCATCGAGGTCTCGCACTTCATCGACCCCGACGAGAAGCAGATCGCGGCGGCGAGCGAGGCGGGCGCGCAGGCGGTTGAGCTGCACACGGGGAGCTACTGCGAGGCGAAGCACGCCGCGGGGCTTTCTCTCGAGCTCAACCGGCTGCGGATCGGCGCCGCGGCCGCTCTGCGCGCGGGCCTGCGCGTCGCCGCCGGCCACGGGCTCGACTACTGGAACGTGAAGCCGATTGTCGAAATTACCGAAATCACCGAATTGAACATCGGCTACTCGATCGTCTGCCGCGCGCTGCTGGTCGGCCTGGAGAAGGCCGTTCGCGACATGAAGGAGCTGATCGGATGAGGCTCATCACCGCCGCCGAGCAGCGGGCGCTCGACCAGCTGGCCGCGCAAGCGCAGCTGCCGACGCGGACGTTGATGGAGAGCGCAGGCGCGGCGGTGGCGCAGGTGGTGCTCGGTGAGCTTGCTCGCGCGGGGCGCGGCCCGCACGCTCGCGTGGCCGTCTTCTGCGGCCCGGGAAACAACGGCGGCGACGGCTACGTGGCGGCGCGGCTGGTTCGCGAGGCGCTGCTGGGCGCGGCCGGACAAGCGGCGGACCTGCTCATCGACGCGCTGGCCTCGCGCGAGTCCGGCCGCGACCTCGCGTCGGGGTTGGAGCACGAGCCGATCGTTTGTGTCGCAACGATCTCGCCCGAGCGGCTCAAGGGCGACGCGCAGTCCGCGGCGGCCGCTTGGAAGGCGAGCGGCGGCTGCACGCTCTCGCTCGACGAGCTGGCGCGCGCGGGCGGCCGGTTTGCGTTTCTCGCCGCGGGCGATCTCGCGGTCGACGCGGTCTTCGGCAGCGGCCTCTCGCGCGATCCCGCCGGCGAAGAGGCGCGGGCGATCGATGCGCTCAACCGCGCGCGGGCGCGCGGGGCGCGGCTGATCGCGGTCGACGTGCCGAGCGGACTCGACGCGGACAGCGGCGCGCTCTATCCCGCGCACGTCGCGCGCGCCGACGTGACCGTCACGTTTCACCTGCCCAAGCGCGGCCTGCACCTGTACCCGGGGGCGGCGGTCGTCGGCGAGATGCGCGTCGCGCCGATCGGTCTGCCGCGCGCGCTCGAGGCAAAGCTCGAAGGAGGGCCGCACTGCGAGCTGCTCGACGAGGCGTGGGCGCGCCGCATGCTCGCGCCGCGCTCGCCCACCGCGCACAAGCAGGAGTTCGGTCACGTGCTCGCCATCGCTGGCTCGAGCAACAAGTCGGGCGCGGCGGCGATGCTCTGCGAGGCGGCGATGCGCGCGGGCGCGGGCCTCATCACGCTGGCCGCGCGCCCCGACGTCCTCGAGCGCGTGCTTCCCTCGATTCCAGAAGCGATGGGCTTTCCGCTGCCCGGGCCCGCGGGAGACTCCACCGCGCCGCTGTCGCTCGCGGATCTGCCTGCGCTCCTGGCCGCGCTGCGAGGCAAGACCGCGCTGGCTGCGGGGCCGGGCATCGCGCGTGGTCCGGAGACGGGGCCGCTCTTCGGCGCGCTGCTCGCCGAGTTGGACCCTGGCGTCGCCTGCGTGCTCGACGCCGACGCGCTCAACGCGCTCGCCGAGCACCGCGATCAGATCGCGGCCTGGTGCGGGAAGCCCGCGCAGCGCCCGGTGCTCACGCCGCACGCAGCCGAGTTCGCGCGCCTGACCGGCGAGACCGTCGAGGCCGTCGAGTCGGATCGCCTGGGGGCCGCCACCCGCGCGGCCGTGCGCTTCTCCTGCACGATGGTGCTCAAGGGAGCCCGCACGGTGATCGCGGACCCCTCAGGCGCCGCCGGCATCTGCGGCGCGGGAAATCCGGGCATGGCCACCGCCGGTTCGGGCGACGTGCTCACCGGCATCACCGCCGCGCTGCTCGCGCGCCGCGGGGGCCCGGGCACCACCTTCGAGCGCGCGCAGCTGGCGGTGCTGCTGCACGCGCTCGCTGGCGACGAAGCCGTGGCGCTCGCGAGCGAGACCGGTCTCATCGCCACCGATCTGGTCCGCGCCGGTTTGCCGCGCGTCCTCCATCGCCTCGCGCGATAGCGTCGCCGCGCAAATGGTTGCCTTATGCAAGCAATTCCAGGGCTCGCGCGAGGTGCTGCCGGCATGAGCGAATCGCACCGGCTCCGCTCGCCCGCCGCCACGCGAAAGCTCGGCCGAGCCCTCGGGGCGCAGCTCGCGCCGCACGACTTCATCGCGCTCTGGGGCACGCTGGGCGCGGGCAAGACGCTCTTCGCGCGCGCGGTGGCCGAGGGGGCCGGCGTCCCCGTCGAAGAGCGGGCGAGCTCGCCGACCTTCGCGCTCGCCAACGTCTATCGAGGCGGCCGGGTGCCGCTCCTGCATCTCGATCTCTATCGGCTGGAGAGCCCGGCCGAGCTGTTCGCCATCGGCTTCGACGACCTGCTCGCCGAGCCGTACGCCGCGCTCTGCGAGTGGCCCGAGCGCGCGGGCGAGGCGCTGCCGCGCGAGCGCCTCGACGTGCGGCTCGAGCACGAAGGTCCCCGGGCGCGCCGGCTCGCTCTCGAGGCTCACGGCGCGCGCGCGGAGCAGCTGCGGCAGGCGCTGCTCGCGCAGCTGCCGTGAGGCAGGCCACCAGAACGTCGCTCGCGCTCCCGGCTTGCGGCCGCGCAAACTTGAGGTGCCGCGCCGCTGTCGCGATACTCGTCGCATGCACGTTCGCACGGCCCGACGGATCGCCCTCGCGCTGCAGCTGGCCTTGATCTCTCCGCTCGCGCGCGCGGCTCCGAGCCCAGCGAGCGGCAGCGCGCCCTCGGCCAAGGCGCCCGAGCCCCCGGTGGCCGGGCCGGCCGCGACGGTGCTTTTCCCGCTCCGCTCGCTCGGTGTCCCATCCAACGAAGCGAGCGCGCTCGAGGCCACGCTGCGCAACGAGGTGGCCGCGCTCCCGGAAGTGAAGATGATCGAGGCGGCCGCGGTCGCCTCGGGTCTGGACGAACGCGGGCGCGAGGAGTGCCTGGCGAAGGCGGCTTGCGCCGGGCCGGCCGCGAGCAAGGCCGGCGCGCGGCAGTTCGTCTCGGGCACGGTCAGCGCGCTCGGCGACTCCGTGCTGGTCGACCTGAAGCTGGTCGACGCGCAGAGCGGGCGCGAGATCCGGCGCATCACGCATCCGATCGCGGGCGGGCAGGAGCTGCTCATCGAGGCGCTGCACGCGGCGGCGGTCGAGCTGCTCGCGCCAGCGCGCTTCGTCGGCCGCCTCGAGGTGAAGCTGGTGCAGGCGGGTGGCAACGGCGGCGCGCAGAGCGCGGCGAGCGACGAGGATGCGCGCGGCGCGCAGCTGTTCGTCGATGGCAAGCTGGTCGCACAGCTGCCGCTCGCGCATCCGGTCGACGACATCGAGCCCGGCCGCCGCGCGGTGCGCGTCGCCAAAGAGGGCTTCCACGACGCCTCGCTCTTCGTCGAGGTCCGCTTCGATCGCACCACCGAGGCCTACGTCGACTTGCCACACGGCGAGCTCGCGGGCGTCGCCTACCTTCGCGCGGCCGAGGTGAAGGCTGCGCCGCCTCCCCCGGTGGCACCCGCGCCCGCGCCCGCGGCACCGGTCGCGCTGGCCGCGCCCGCGCTCGCGGTGCAGGCCGCGCCACCTCCGCGCGCGCCGTGGCTCAAGATCGCCGGCTGGAGCAGCCTGGGCGCGGGCGTCGCGGGCGTCGCCATCGGCGTGGCGCTGCAGATTCAAGTCGACAGCGACACCAGCGCGCTCTCGGTGTTCTCGGGGACCGCGTACAGCCCGACCAAGTCCACCACCGCCGCGGGCATGCAGAAGAACATCGACAGCGAACTCAATGAAGCGCGCGTCGCCTTCGCGGCGGGAGGCGTACTCCTGGCCGCGGGCGGCGCGATGCTGCTCTGGGATGTGCATCTGGACCGGCAGCAGACGCTGACGATCGGGGCCGCGCCGGCGCTGCTGCCCGGCGGCGCGGCGGCGGGCGTGAGCGGCAAGTTCTAGCTGCTCGGGCTCCGCATCGCGCGCGCGGTGCGCGCGAGAACCGAGGCTACTTCTCGACCGCGGTGAGCTCCTTGCCGCCCCACGTCTCGCCCGCCGCGATGCTCCAGGCCGGGTCCAGCCTGGTCTTGAAGGTCGAGGTGATGGCGCGGCTCTCGCCGGTCACCGTGCGCACGCTCGCCGTCAACGTCCACTCGACCGTCGCCACGTCGCGCGGGAACAGGCCGGCCTCGTAGCGCGCGACCACCACGCCCGGGGGCGCGTCGTGCTGCAGCCGCTCCGGCATGTCCAGGCGCAGGCCCGGCTCGCCCTCGATGGGCATGCCGGCGATCTCCTTGTCCTTCGCGTCGTAGAACTTGATCGACAGGCCGCGGATCTGCAGCGGCACCGAGGCGTGCTGCGTGGCGTGCCCGTTGCCGCCCTCCTTGGCCTCCTCGGTCTCGAGCTCTTCCGGCGCGCCCCAGACGGCGAGGTCGACCGCCAGGCGCGGCTGGCCGGCGACGCGGGCGACGCGCAGCACGTCGAAGCGCAGGCCGCCCGCGTAGGACGAGTGGAACAGATCGAACTTGCCCTCGCGCCACGCGCCGACGGTGGAGGCCGCGAGCTCCTCGTACTCGTGCATGTCGCCGCCCTTCACCTTGGGCGCGGGCGGAATGAACGGGGCTGCGGCGCCGCGCATCGCGGGCCACTTGTTGTTCAGCTCGGTCTGCTCGGCGAACCAGGAGCGCAAGAGCTGGTGCTGCTCGTCCGGATAGCGGGCGTCGTCGGCCGCGCGCACCAGCGCCGAGTGCTGGAGGAACTGGCTGCGCGAGTGCTCGATGGCGAGCTGGCGCTTGGCCGCGTCGTCCGCCTCCGTCCACGCGCGGGTCGCGAAGAGCGCCACCGCGGCGATGAAGAGGATGGGCAGGGCGTATTTGATGAGGCGCATGCGGGCTCCGTCAGCTCCAGAAGAAGCGGCGATTCAACATGGGGGTCGGAAAAGGGCCATCGGTCGGCTGGCGTGCTAGGACACCGCTTGCTTTTTGCGTGTCTCTTCATGGCGGAGGATGAACTTTGGTGACCCCTCGTGCGGTGCAGGCAATGCGGGCGGCTGGCGCGCTGGCGATTCTCCTGAGCGGCTGCCACAAGCGGCCGGGCGCGCCGAGCGCCCACTACGACAAGGGCGCGGCCATCTACCACGAGCTGTACGTGCGCGAGCTGGACGACGCGTGGCTCGATCCGAAGATGGAGGGCGCGGTCGCGGAGCTCATCCTCGTCGAGCCGGATTCGGTGAGCGCGCCGGCGGCGAAAGAGCTGCTCGCGCAGATCGAAAAAGGCCGCCAGGACGCGAAGGCCGCGCGCGATGCGCGGGCGAAGGCGCTGGCTGCGTCGCAGCGCGCGCCGGCGATCGATCCAGGTTCGATCCTCGCGGCCTCCGAGCCGCCGCCGTCGGACGCGGGCGAGCGGGCCGGGGCGAACGACCCCTACGGGCCCGGCGCGTCCATCGCGGACATCAACGCGCAGAGCGGCGGCTGCCTGGTGGCCGGCTCGGCGTTCCGCGAAGAGGGCAGCGGCAAGACCGGCGCGACCTACAAGCTCGCCGAGGATCCGGCCTGCCGGACCCAGCTGCCCGGCTTTGTCGGCCAGGTGGTGCTCGCGCTCGAGGGCCGCATCTATCGCCGCGTCGGCGCGACCGAAGTAAAGACCGAGAAGACGCTGCCTGGCGGTCCGCTCGCGGGGGTCGATGGCGGCGCGCCCACCGCGAACCCGGCGGTCCCGCCCAGCTCGCTCTTGACGCAGGCCCCGGCGCTGCGCACGCCCGACGCCCAGCCGCCCGCGGGGCCGCCGACCGCGCCCATCGCGGGGCCGAGCGCGAACGTCGCGCGCGAGCAGAACGCCACGCCGAGCCCCTCGGTGGTGCAGGAGCAGAACGCCACCCCGACCGCGCCGCCGCCGCCTTCGCCGGCCGCGCCGGTGGACGACGCGACACCGCCGCCAGCCCAGTAGCGGGCGCGGCGGCGGTCGTTCTTAGTTCGTGTGATTTGAACACCAAGGTTCGTGTGCATCAGACACGAAGCTTCGTGTCGAGGGGACACGAAGCCGGCGCCTACGGCCGCCAGCCGGGCGGAGGCGGGGCGAACCCGCGGTCGCCGCCGGGGAACGGCTCGGCGGTGCGGCGCGCGGCCTGCTCGCTCAGGCCATCGACGTCGATGCCCATCGCGATGAGGCCGGCGCGGTCGTTGTAGCGGCAGCCGAGCACGGTGCTGGGACGCGAACTCGCCCGCTCGAATGAGACCTCGACGATGCGCGAGTCGACCGCCTCGCCATACTCGGTGCCGAGCCCGAGCCGATTCGCCGGCGCGCTCTTCTTCGCGCGCTCCGAAGACGGACCTGCCGCTGCCCTGCTCGCGCTGCTGTCGTTCTCGGCCAGGTTGCCCACCGAACGCAGACCCCGCGGCGCGGAAGGGGGCGGCTGCGCTGGCACGCTCTGCGGCTCGGCGGCCGACGGCATCGCGCCGCCCTCGCCCATCGCGTTCAGTCCCTGCGGCGCCGCGCCGGTCGAGCAGCAGGACTCCCCCGCGGCGCGCGGCGCCAACTCCACCGGCCGGCGCGCGACCGGCGGCGGGGGCGGCACGCGCTCCTCGAAGACGGCGACGCCGATCACCCCGACCTCGCGCCCGCTGCCCGCGCGCGCGGCATACGAGTTGTTGACCGAGGAGAAGCGGAAGGCGGCGGCTTGCGCCTGCGAGATGCGCCAGCCGTCGATGTCGACGCTGCCGTAGGCGGGGACGAGGTAGCCGCGCTTCTGCGCGTCGCCGGGCTGGCCGTCGACGACGTCGCGGCCGTCGACGCTGACCACCGCTTCGACGCGGCGGCCCGAGCGGTTGAGCACGCGCAGCGTGTAGCGCTCGCCGAGCTCCCCGAGCAGCCAGGTCTCGCCGCCGCTGGCGAAGCGGCGGACGGGCTGGCCGTTGACGAGCACTTGCAGCTCGTACGGGCCGCTGCTCGGGCGCAGCGTGCTGGCGCGGCTGGCAAACGCAGCGGCGGTGATGAGGACGAAGGCGAGGGCGGCGGCGATTCGGCGGGTCATGGTGTTTCCTCCTGCTTCTCTGCAACGCGCGCCTCTCGACGGCGATCTATCGCCCGCGAAAATTCCTCGAGCACCCGCTCCGGGCCGTTCGCCGCAAACGTTGTCTCTCTGCGCCCTCTCTGCTACCTCCCGCTCCCCATGTCCGAGCTCTCGCATACGCTGCTCTCGCTCCTGCCCAAGAACACGCTCAGCCGCGTCGTCGGCGCCGCCTGCCGCATGCCCGGCCCGCCGCCGCTGGTGCGCTTTGCCATCCGCCGTTTCGTCGCGGCCTACGGCGTGGACGCGAGCGAGTCGGAGCGGCCGCCGGAGGAGTACCCGACCTTCACCGAGTTCTTCACCCGCCGCTTGAAGCCGGGCCTGCGCCCGATCGCGCCGGGCGAGTCGCTGCCGGTCTCTCCGGTCGACGGCACGGTGGGCGAGTGCGGCGAGATCCACGAAGGCAAGCTGGTGCAGGCGAAGGGCCGCAACTACACGCTGCCGGAGCTGATCGGCGGCCCCGACGCGAACGAGATGGCCGCGCGTTTCGAGGGCGGCACGTACGTGACCATCTACCTCGCGCCGTACAACTACCACCGCATCCACACGCCGCTCGCTGGCGACATCACCGGCTACACGGTGGTGCCGGGCCAGCTGTGGCCGGTCAACGCGTCGGGCCTGCGCAACGTCGACAAGCTGTTCGCGGTGAACGAGCGGCTCTCGACGTTCATCGAGACCCAGCGCGGCCCCTGCTGCGTGGTGAAGGTGGGCGCGACCAACGTGGGCCGCATCCGCGCGCTCTACGCCGACGTGGTCACCAACGCGCGCCGCACCCGCGCGGTCGAGCGCAAGACGCTGGACGTGCCGGTGCACGTCGAGAAGGGCGCCGAGATCGCGATGTTCGAGATGGGTTCGACGGTGGTGCTGCTCTTCCATCCGGCCTTCACGCTGGGTCCGAAGATCGTGCCCGGTACGCCCATCAAGCTGGGCGAGCCGCTCGCGTAGGCCGCCGCGAGATCGTTGGCAGTCAACTGATTATCGAAATTATCGAATCGGCAAGATTCGATAACCGCCGTCTGCGAGGTCGTTCGATGGGCTCCAAGATTCCGCCGGTCAAGGGCACGCGCGACGTGCTCCCGCTCGATATCTACAAAGACTCCGACGAGCCCTGGCTGCGCATCGGGCACTACCAGCTGATCGAGGGCGCGGCGCGGACCACCTTCCCGCTCTACGGCTACCGCGAGGCGCGCACGCCCATCCTCGAGCGCACCGAGCTGTTCGCGCGCGGCATCGGCGAGGCGACCGACATCGTCGGCAAGGAGATGTACACGTTCGACGACGGCGCCGAGGGCAAGTCGGTGAGCGTCTCGATGCGGCCAGAGAACACCGCGTCGCTGGTGCGCGCGTACGTGCAGCACAACGTGCAGCAGAGCGAGCCGGAGACGAAGTGGTGGTACCTGGGCCCGATGTTCCGCCGCGAGCGCCAGCAGAAGGGACGCTACCGGCAGTTCACGCAGATCGGTGTCGAGGCGTTCGGCTCGCAGGGGCCGCGCATCGACGTCGAGCAGATCGAGATGCTGCACCGTTGGCTGACCGCGCTGGGCATCCCGTTCGCGATGCACATCAACACGCTCGGCGACGGCGAGACGCGGCCGCGCTGGAAGGCCGCTCTTCAAGAATATCTGCGCCAGCACAAGGAGGCGCTCACCGCCGACAGCCAGGCGCGCATCGAGACCAACCCGATCCGCGTGCTCGACTCGAAGTTCGACAAGCCGGAGATCATCGACGGCGCGCCGAAGGTCGACGCGTTTCTCAGCGACGCGGCGCGCGCGCACTTCGACGGCGTGAAGGAGGGCCTCACCCGCTTGAACGTGCCGTTCACGGTCGACTCGCGGCTGGTGCGCGGGCTCGACTACTACACGCGCACCACCTTCGAGGCGATCGCGACGGAGGGTCTCGGCGCGCAGAGCACGGTGGCCGGAGGCGGGCGCTACGACGGGCTCGTCAAGCAGCTCGGCGGCGGCGATGTCGCCGGCGTCGGGTTCGCGGCGGGCGTCGAGCGGCTCGCGCTGCTCTGCGCGGCGGCCAACCGCGAGCAGTCGTCGCGGCCGGCGCTCTTCATCGCGCCGCTCGGCGAGGCCGAGGAGAAGAAGGCGGACGAGCTGGCGCAATCGCTGCGCGCCGCGGGCATCGCGGTCGAGGCGAGCCTGCGCCGCTCGAACGTGGGCAACATGATGAAGCGCGCCGACTCGCTGGGCGCGCGCTTCGCGCTGGTGCTCGGCGGCAACGAGCTCGCGAGCGGGCGCGCGAAGTTGAAGGAGCTCAAGACGGGCGTCGAGCACGAGGTCGCGCTCGGCGACCTGGCCGCGGCGCTCGAGTCGATCGGCTGAAGAGAACAGCGTTGCGCGGGCCGCGGCCTTGCGCCGCGCGATGCTCGTGCGCTGCCCGCGAAAGCTTGAGGCAGCTCTGCGCTGCGGACCGGGCGCTCGCGCGGCGTCGCAGCTTGCCGCGCTCGCCATCGGATGGAGCGCCGCGGGGCGACGCGTTAGTTGCGGCTCGTCTCGCGCAACCTTCGCGAGAGCACTTTGATCACGCCCATCGCGATCTCCGGCCGCTCGCTCAGGATGTCGCGGAAGTCGTCGCGGCCGATCTTCAGCAGCGCCGCGTCGCTGACGGTGGTCACGCTCGCCGAGCGTGGCTCGCCGTCGAGCACGGCCATCTCGCCGACCACATCGCGCACGCCGAGCGTCGCCAGCAGCTTGCTGCTCTTGTGCACGCGCACCTGCCCCTCGACGACCAGGTAGAGCGCGTCGCCCGGCTCGCCCTCGCCGAAGATCGGGTCGCCCGCGACGAACTCCTGCTCCTCGGCGATCTCGGCGATCTGCGCGAGCTCCTCGGCGGGCAGCGCGCGGAAGAGATCGATCGACTTGAGGAACAGCACTTTTTCGACGGTGGTCAGCATGGGCTCTTCTTCTACGCTCGGTGCTCGAGCTCGGCGAGCAGGCGCGTGGCGGTGCGGCGCACCGAGGCGGCCTGATCGGTCTGCAGAGGCAAGAGGCGCGCGCGAAGCTCGGGCGCGCCGGCGGCGGCGAGCGCGACCGCCGCCGCTTCGCGCAGCGGCGCGGCCGGGCTGGCGAGCGCCGAGTCGAGGCTGGGCAGGATGTCGGCGGGCGTCGCCGCGCTGTTCGGATCGAGCGACCAGCGCACCGCGCAGGCGGCGACCCACGCGCTCGACTCGCCCGCCGCGAGCGCGCGGCAGAGCTCGCCGGGCGCGCGCGCGTCGGGCGCGACCAGATCGCCGCGCCGTTTCACCTCATCGAGCGACGCGAGCACCAGGTGTTTCCACGGCTCGGGCAGCGCGTTGTCGAGCACCTCGATGGCGTTGCCGCGCGCGGCTGCGAGTTCGCTGGAGAGGTTCTCTGCGACCACGTCGAGGCGCACTTTGGGCAGCAGCACCTCGAGCAGCCCGAGCGCCTGCAGCACGCGCGCGTCGCGCTCTTCGAACAGCGAGAGACCGAGCAGCTCGGCGGGCGTGCGCGGCGCGTTGCCCATCTCGGGGACCGGCAGCTGCAGCCGCTTGATCGCCGCGAGCGCGAGGCGGGCGAGGGTGAGCTCGAAGCGGATCGCCTGCTCGACCTTGGGGATCTCGATCGGCACGCGCGCGCGGCGCGAGAGGCGCGTGAGCGCGCGGGCGGCGGACTTGCGCACCGCCCCCGTCTTCGACTGCAGCACCGAGGTGAGCACCTCGGCGGCCTCACGCGTGCCGAGGCGGCCGAGCACCAGCGCGACGCCGCGGCGGCAATCGATCGGCGCCGCCTCGTCGCGGATGGTCGCGGCCAGCTGCGGCTCGATGCCGGGGCCGTAGGCGGTGAGCGCGGAGGCCGCTTCCAGCGTGGTGCGGCGCGACTTGAAGCCGTCGATGAGCGCGGGGATCAGCTCGGGCGTGCGCAGCTTCCCGGCGGCCGCGAGCGCCCGGCGGCGCACCATCGCGTCGGGGTCGCGGAGGAAGGACAGCAGCGGCCGATAGAAGCCGCGCACGCCGATGTTGCCGAGCGCGTCGGCGGCCGAGGCGCGGTCGCGCGGGTCTTCAGCGGCGAGCAGCGCCTTGAGCGGCTCTGCCGCGGAGAGCACGCCGTCGAGGCCCGCGTGGCGGATGAGCGCCGCCACCGCGGCCGCGCGCACGATCGCCTCGGGCGCCTTGACCGGGTCGAGGAACGGCAGCACCGTGGGCACCGACGCCTCCTGCTCGATCGAGCAGACCGCGCCCAGCGCGGCCGCGCGCACCTCGGGCGCCGGGTCGGTGAGCAGCGCGCGCATCTCTTCCAGGCACTCCTGCGCTTTCAGATCGCCCAGCCGCTCGAGCGCCACCGCGCGGACCTTCGCGTCGGTGTGGGCGAGCAGCGCGCGCATCTCGGCGGTGAAGGGCGCGCCGCCGATCTGCTGCACCAGCGTGAGCGCGTGCAGCACGGTGCTCGCGTCGCCGTGCAGCGCCGCGCGCAGCGCCTTCTGCGTGGCCTCATTGGACGCGGCGAGCGGCGTCGCCGATAGGTCCAGGTGCCGCCGCTCGAGAGACTGCACCAGGCTGTGCACGTACTCGGAGCGCGCGCGCACGAGCAGGACGATCCAGAGCGCGACGCAGATCAGCACCGGCGCCGCCAGCGCGCGGTGGGTCCCGCCCGACTCCTTGAACAGATAGAGCACGAGGCCCGTGGCCGCGATGGCCAGCGGCTTGAGCACGCCGTCGATGAACGCCTTCGCGCGGCCGCGCACGTGCGTCGGCACCGGCACGTAGAGCAGCTGCATCGACGCGTCGTTGATGGTGTAGCGGAAGATGGTGTCCGAGCCCTTCGCGAGGCTCTGCACGAAGAGGCCGGGGTTGGGCATCGCGGTGGCGAAGCCGGAGCCGAGCGCGAGGCCGACCGGCAGCGGCAGGAGCGAGGCGAGGATGCCGTAGCGCTCGAGCATGCGGCCGGTCACCCAGATCTGCACGGCGAATGCGATGCCGCCGCAGATGCCGTAGAAGCGGCCGAAGTATCCGGCGAGATCGTTCTGGTTGAGCACCGCGGCCGCGGCCGTCTTGAACTGGAAGTCGACGATGGTGACCGCCACCGCCGAGACCGCCGCGATCGCGGCGACCAGCGCCAGGTGCGGGTTTGCGAACACCGAGCTCACGCCCGCGCGGGTCAGCGTTCGCTTGCCGCGGCGCGCGCTGGGGGCGAGCCGCAAGATGAGCGAGGAGCCGCCCGCGAGCGGCGCGGTCTGTTTGGCGAGCAGCGCGCAGAAGAGCAGCTGCACCACCATCAGCCAGAGCATGTTCTCTGCGCCGACGATCTTCGCGTAGCGGGCCACGAGCAGGCCGAAGACGACGTTCGCGAGCGTGCCTCCGGCGCCGATGATGCCGAAGAGACGTTTCGCCTCGCGCGCGTGGAACACGTCGTTCGCCATCGTCCAGAACTGGATCACGATGAGCGAGCCCATCGCTTCGACGAAGATGTAGAGCGCGGGATAGACCCAGCTGCCCGCGCCCAGCTTCAGCAGGACCCAGGCGGCCGCGCAGAGCAGCGCGCAGACGGCGGCGCTGGCGGCGTTGAGCGCGCCGCGGGGGACGCGATCGGCGACGCGCGCGTAGCTCCAGCTCACCGCGACGATGACGAGCGACGAGAGGATGTACATCCCCGCCAGGCCGCGCGCGGGGCGGTTGGCGAGGTAGAGCGCGTCGCGGATGGAGCGGCCCACCACGACCGCGCCGATCGCGTTGGCGGCATAAGCCGCCATCAGCGCCGTTCGTCGCTGCTCGCCAGGCCGGACGCGGAGGCCGGCCTCCAGCGCTCGCTCGAGAGTGGTGGTCATCGACGCCCCGACATTACCCTGGGCGCCCTCGCAGATGGACGGCTGTTCTCAAAAGATTCCTCCGAGCGCGGCGTAGCAGTCGAGGATCGAGTCGGGCGAGCGGGTGACTCCGTGCGCGCAGCCCAGCCGCAGGGTGGTCGGCAGGTACCAGCCGAGCACCAGCTCGGCGCGCAGCTCCGCGCCCGCGCCCACGTTCAAGCGGAAGTCGTGGTCGCGAAGCGTGAAGGCGTCGCCAGCGTCGCTGAAGACGGCCGCGTGCAGCTGGCGCAGGTAGAGCGGTAGCGTCCAGAAGCCGCGCTCGATCTCCAGCAGCGGGAAGCGGTATTCGACCGTGGCGGCCACGTAAGACTCGCCGGCGAAGGCGCCCGGCTCGAAGCCGCGCAGCACCGTGGTGGGCGCGGACGCCTGGTTGATCAGCGTATCGATCAAGTTGCTCTGGCCGAACCCGCCCAGGCCGTAGAGGTGCCGCTCGGAGAGGTCCCCGCGCGAGACGCCGCCGGCGATGCGAAAGGCGACCGCGTGGTGGAGCGGCACGTCGTTCCAGGTCCAGGGCATCGCGAAGTATCGAGTGAACGAGGCGCTCAGCTGCCGGTAGGCGAAGTCGCTGCCGAAGGCAGGGTCGGCGACGCGGAAGGTGATGGAGAAGGTCTGCCCTTGTTCGGCGGAGACGCTGCGCACGAAGCGAAAGGCGTCGCTGTAGCTGAGCTGCGCGGTAAAGCGGCTCACCCGCCCGTCGGGCGGATGGCTGTCGGGCCCGCCGCCATATCCCAGGTGAATCAGGTCATATCCAACACCCAGCGACCAGGCGCGCTCGTATTCATTAAAAGGGAATGACGCGAATATCCCGACCTGATCGTCGTGCTCGAGGTTGTCGGTATACCCGGGCGGCACGACCAGGTCGCGCGAGCTGGTGATCGAGATATCGGGATATAGCGTGTGATTGGTATATCGCAAGCTCCAGCCCGGCGTCTGGCCTTGCACGCTCCACCAGACTGTCGCGGCGTAATCGTGGCGATCGACCACGTCGCTGCCGCCGGTCACGACTCCAAACGTGGTCCCCGACGCGTCGGCGCTCATGTAGGGCAGCCACCATTTCGGCAGCAGCGAAGGAAATGGATTGTACGGCCGCGAAGGATAGATATCCGCCGGCGGCGCCGGGGTGGGCGGAGGCCGATTGAAATCGGTGACTGCGGGAGTATCGACCAGCCGCAGCTTCGATTCATCGAACGGCATCCGGGCGATGTCATATCCGCTCGATGAATAGGTCACCATCGCGAGCTGCGACATATCCGGCGAGAGCACCGGCTCGAAAGCCGCAATGACCACGTTGGTCACGGCGAAGAGCCGGCGATCGCTCAATCGCAAGGCATAGATGTTGAATATGCCGCTGCGGTCGCTGGCAAAGAGGATGTATCGCCCGTCGGGGCTGAAGGAGGGGTCGCGATCGAGCGCGCGGCCGCTGGTGAGCGCGGTGAGGCCATCGCCGTCGCGCGTGATCCAGTGCAGGTTCCAGCTCTCGCCGTGGCGCAGGAACACGACCGCGTTTCCCGAGGGCGACCAGTGCGGCGCGGCGACGACGGCGTGCTGCGGATCTTCAAAGAGGACGCGCGGCGCGCTCTCGCCGGGAGCGAGCACGCTGACGGCGGTGCGGCCGGCGGAGAGCCGTTGGATGAAGACGACGCTGCCGTCGGGCGCGACGTCCGGTTCGCTCGCGCGCGCGCCGCGCGTGAGCCGCGAGATATCGCCGGTGCGCGGGTCGAACCGATAGAGATCTTCGATCGTCTCGAACTGCTGGAAGAGCTGCGGCCGCGAATAGACGATGGTTCCGTCGGGCGCGATGGCGAGGTTGGAGTCGCCATAGTTTTCGAGGATGCGCCGGTCGTCCGGATAGGTCTGGCCCCGCGGCATTCGCGCGAAATCGCAGCAGGCGGGCAGCTCCAGTTCGCGCAACTCCGGCAGCCGATCGGGGCCGACGCTCGAATAGAAGAGCGCCTTCCCGTCGAGCCGCCAGCGCGGGCTGCGCGTGACCTCGCCCAGCCGGGTGAGCCGCTCGATCGGTGTCTCTCCCTCGGCGCGCACCGAGCGCTGCAGTGCGAGCGCGCGTTCGCGCTCGTCTCCGCGGTATTCGTCATAGAGGTCGAGCCAGGTCTTCCCCAGCGCGGTCTGGGCATTCAAGTTCATCGCCAGCGGAACGACCCGGTCCGCATAGTCGTAGGAGAGGTCGCGCAGCGCCCCCGCGCCGTAATGGTCCTCGATATAATCGAGCAGGCGGCCGCCGACGGTATAGGGGATGTCGCCGCGCGGATACTTGAGCGTGGGGTTCGATAGTTCGTCGATATCCGGGAATATGCCGTCGAGGATCATCGCGCGCGCCGACATGTCCTCGAGCGCCGAGCGGATGCGGCCGCCGGAGGTGACCCGGCTCTCGGACAGGACGGCCATTCCCTCGATGAGCCAGGTCGGCTGGACGCCATTGGGTATCCAGAGCTTGCCGAAGACCGAATTGAAGATCGACGCGACGCCGTGGACGGTATCGAGGTGGAGGATATGCGTATATTCGTGGCTGACCAGCTGCCAGACCGGATCGTCGAAATCCGAGAGCGTGCTGCGCGGGTCGGGCGGCGGCGCATAGGCGTGAATCAGGTTGTAATAGAGCGGCGTGGCGTTGCCGTTGGCGAAGTCGGTGTCGTCCTGCACCACCAGTTGGCAGCGCTCGGTGGGCTGGTGCGCGAGCACCGGCGCGAGCCGCGTATGCGCCTCCTCTGCCAGCCGCGCGACCTTGAGCGCGAGGAGAAACTCGCCCTGGTGGTAATGGATTTCAAAGTGCGGGGTGTCGAGCGTCTCCCACACGAAACGCGGGTCGGCGCGCGCGGGAGAGGCGGCGAAGAGCGCGAGCACATACAGCCCGACGAGAGCCAGCGCCGGTGCGGCGCGCGCTTGCGCTGGGCGTTGGCGGAGCAAGGCGGGCAGGCTCTACGTGGGCACAGGCCGCATCAGGCGGTGCCGGATTGCGCTCGTGGCGCCGATTCAACCTCCGCGAGGAACTTCTCCAGCCGCAGCTCGAGCAGCTCGGGCTGCTCGATGGGCGCGGTGTGCGTCCCGCCCGGGATGGTGAGCAGCTCCGAGTGGGGAATGCGGTCGTGCATCTCCTCGGAGAGCCAATAGGGCGTGAAGCCGTCGGCGGTGCCGGCGACGATGAGCGTGGGCACGCGCACGTCGGGCAGCTGGTCGTACGACGACTGATCGCCCGCGCTCTTGAGCATCGAGAGGAAGATCTGCGGGTCGATGCCGGCGAGGTGATCGAAGTAGGGCATGAAGTCGGCGCGCGAGACGAGGCGGCCGTTGACTTCCAGGTGCGTCGCCAGCTGGTACGAGAGCTCGCTCCCGGCGACCGCGCGCCACGCTGCTTCGACGACGCGGGGGAACCGCTGCGCCGCGCGGAGGAAGAGCGGCACCGCCGAGCGGAGGATGCGCGTGTCGTGGAACGTGTCGAGCGGCATGCCGTGACTGCCGCAGATGAGCACCAGCGCCTCGACCGCCTCGGGGTGGCGCCGGTAATAATCGAGGCAGACCTGCACGCCCATCGAGTGGCCCATCAGCACGGCGCGGCGCGTGTGCGTCGCGCGCAACACCGCCTCGAGGTCGCTGGCGATGTCGTCGAACGTGGTGTGGCTGCGATCGTGCGGCACGCCGCTGCGCCCGTGTCCGCGGTACTGCCAGTGCACGATGCGGTGCGCGCGAGAGAAGTGGCGCACGACATATTTCCAGGCGTAGCCATCGCAGCCGATCCCGTCGCTCAGCACCAGCGTCGACGCGGGCGGCGCGCCGTGCGGCGGCGTCCAGACCTCATAGTGAATGCGGGTGCCGTCGGCGCCTTCGGTGAAGCCTTCTTCGGCGGGGGCGTGGGGAGCGAATGCCAGCGTGCTCATCGGAACAGAGTAACAGGAAAAGTGCGCAAACCGGCAGGCGGCCCTTGCGATGACGGAGCGCTTTGCCCATCATCCGCCGCAATGAGCGCATCCCACACCCCGCCGAAGCACCCGCGCAGGGGCGAGCACGGCCACGGCGATCACGAACACGATCATGCTCACGGGCACAGCCACGCCGGGCATGCGCACGGCCATTCGCACGGGCATGCGCACGGACTGTCGCGCGCGGGCGAGTCGCGCCGGCTCTGGCTGGTGCTGGGCATCGCGCTGGCTGCGGTGGTTGCCGAGGGGCTGGGCGGCTTCTTCTCCGGATCGCTCGCGCTGCTCTCCGACGCAGGCCACCTGCTCGCCGACACCGGCGCCATCGGGCTCGCGCTCTTCGCGCTGCGGGTCGGCAATCGCCCCGCCGACGCGCGCCACACCTACGGCTACTACCGGCTGGAGATCCTCGCTGCGCTGCTCAACGGCGCCGCGCTGATCGCCATCGCCTTCTTCATCGCGCTCGAGGCGTTCCAGCGGCTCGGCAATCCGCAGCCGGTGCAGGTCTCGCTGGTGGTCGCGATGTCGCTCATCGGCATCGTGCTCAACGGCGCCGGCATGTGGCTCACGCACGCGGGCGAGCACGGCAGCATGAACCTGCGCGGCACGTTCCTCCACCTCGCGGGCGATCTGATCAACTCGGTCGGCGTGCTCATCTCGGCAGCGATCATCCACTTCACCGGCTGGCAGCAGGCCGACCCGATCATCAGCTTCGCCATCGCCGGCACCATCGTCTGGAGCGCAGTGCGGCTCTGCCGAGAAGCGGTCGACGTGCTTCTCGAGGGCTTCCCGCAGCACCTCGCGTTCGACGACGTCACCGCCGCGCTCGCGAAGATGCACGGTGTCCGCGCGGTGCACGACCTGCATGTCTGGACCATCACCTCGGGCATGGTCGCGATGAGCTGCCACCTGGTGGTCGAGTGCGACGGGCCGGGCTGCCGCAGCCACGACGAGATCCTCACCGAGGCGCGCAACGTGCTGCGCGATCGCTTCCGCATCGAGCACACTACCATCCAATTCGAGAGCGCGGAGTACCGGCACGAGGAGCTGGTGCACTGATGCGCATCGTTGGCGGGAAAGCGCGCGGCCGGCCCCTGCGGGCCGCGCCGGGAGACGCGACGCGGCCCACCGCGGATCGCGTGCGGCAGAGCCTCTTCGATCGGCTGGGCCAGCGCTGCGACGAGCTGGTGGTGCTCGATCTCTACTCGGGCACCGGCGCGCTCGCGCTCGAGGCGCTCTCGCGGGGCGCTCTGCGCGCAGTGCTGGTCGAGCAGGCCCGGCCCGCGCTGGAGGTCATCGAGCTGAACATCGGCGCGCTCGGTTTCGCGGCGCGCTGCCGGGTGATGCGCGACGACGTCGCGCGCGCGCTGACCGCGCTGGGCGCGCGCGGCGAGCGCTTCGACCTCATTTTCTCCGACCCCCCCTACGCGCTGCGGGCCGCCCAGGGCACGCTCGATCGCATCGCCCAGCTCGGCCTGCTTTCACCCGGCGGCCGCGCGGTGCTCGAGCGCGACAAGCGCGAGCCGATGCCGGCCGTCCCCGCTGGCATCGCGCTGCTCGACGAGACGCTCTACGGCGACACCTCGGTCTCCATCTTCCAGCGCGAGGAGCGCGCGCCGGCGCCGGCCGTGGAGCCCGCTCTTTGACGCCAATCGCCCCCGCGCACGTTTTTTTCCCGTGCTAGCGTTTCCCGCAGTGACCCTCCTCGCTGGACAGTCCGCGGCGTTCTCCCGCGCCAATCTCGCGGAGGCCGCGCGATGAGCCCCGACTCGGGCAAGAGCTCCGTGCGCTTCGGCAAGTACGAAGTGCTGCAGCTGCTCGGCCGCGGCGGCATGGCCGAGGTCTACAAAGCGCGCGTCCTCGAGGGGCCGCTCACCGGCCAGCTGGTGGCGCTCAAGCGCTTGTCGCCCAAGCTCTCCGAAGACCCGGAGGCGCTCGATCTGTTCACCGGCGAAGCGGACATCTCGCGCCTGTTGCGCCATCCGAACATCGTGCAGGTCTTCGAGACCGGCGTGGTCGGCGAGCTCTACTACCTCGCGATGGAGTTTGTGGACGGCCGCGATCTCGCGCACGTGCTCGCGCGCTGCCGAGAGCTGAACATCCTCATCCCGGTGCCGTTCGCGGTGCACATCGCGCGGGCGATGCTCGGCGCGCTCGCCTACGCGCACACCGCGGTGGGGCCGAACGGCAAGCCGCTCAACATCGTCCACTGCGACGTCTCGCCTTCGAACCTGTTCATCTCGCGCACGGGCGAGATCAAGCTGGGCGACTTCGGCATCGCCAAGGTGCGCGCGCACGGCGACGGCGACCTGGGCGGCACGCTCTGGGGCAAGCTCGCGTACCTCGCGCCCGAACTGCTCGAGCGCGCGCCGCTCACCGCGCACGCGGATCTCTGGAGCGCCGCCGCGGTGCTCTACGAGTGCCTCGCCAGCCAGCGCGCCATCCAGGCGCAGGACACGACGGCGCTCAAGGAGGCGGTGCGCACGGTGAAGATCGCGCCCATCTCTTCGGTGCGCGACGACCTGCCGTTCGGCCTCGACTCGGTGGTGCACCGGGCGCTCGCCAGGCGGCAGCGCGATCGGTTCGCCAGCGCGCGCGAGTTCTACCAGGCGCTCGAGCCGTTCCACGACGAGGCCATCGGCGGCTCGCTCGGCATCTCCAGCATGGTGCGCGGCCTCTTCGGCGTGCCTGGCTAGGGTTCAGCGCGCGCGCGCGCGAGCCACCAGCGCGGGCAGGAGCTGCGCGACGCGCTCGACCTCCTCCTGCGTGTTGCCGCGCCAGAGCGAAAAGCGCAGCGCGGTGCGCGCGGCGTCGGGCGACAAGCCCATCGCGAGCAGCACCGGCGAGGGCGAGAGCGAACCCGAGCTGCACGCGCTCCCGGTCGAGACGCAGACGCCGGCCTGATCGAGCGCGACCAGCAAGGTCTGGCCGTCGCAGCCATCGAACAGCGCGCAGCTGGTGTTGTCCGCGCGTGCGCTGCCGCGGCCGACAATGCGCACGCCAGGGATCTGCGAGAGCGCCTGCTCGAGCTGCGCGCGCAGGCCGGCCAGGTGCGCGGCGCGCGCGTCGAGGTCGCGCATCGCCAGCGCGAGTGCGCTGCCCAGCCCGGCGATGGCCGCCGCGTTCTCGGTGCCGCCGCGCCGCCCGCGCTCCTGGTGCCCGCCCGGCTGCACCGCGCGGATGGGCACGCCCGCCCGCGCCCAGAGCAGTCCGGCGCCCTTCGGCCCCTCGAACTTGTGCGCGGAGAGCGAGAGCAGATCGACTGGCAGCTCGCGCACGTCGAGCCGCGCCTTGCCCGCCAGCTGCACCGCATCGGTGTGGAAGAGCACGCTGCGGCGGCGGCAGAGCTGGCCGATCTGCTCGAGCGGAAAGAGCACGCCCGTCTCGTTGTTCGCGGCCATCGCCGAGCAGAGCAGCGCGCCCGGCGCGGCGAGCGCTTCGTCGAGCGCGCGCAGATCGAGCGCGCCGTCGCCGTCCACGCCGACGCGGATCGTCTCGACGCCGAGCGCCTCGAGCTCCTCGCACGCGCCCTGCACGCACGGGTGCTCGACGGCGGAGATCACCACGCGCGGCGCAACTCTGTCCGGCTCTCCCGCGGCGCGCTTCTTCGCAAGCATCCCGCGCACGCTCCCCACGATGGCGAGCTGCGCCGCCTCCGTTCCGCCCGAAGTGAACGTGAGCTCCTTCGGCTGCGCGCCCAGCGCGGACGCGCACTGCTCGCGGGCCGCGTCGACGGCCGCGCGCGCGGCCTGCCCGAGCGCGTGCACGCTCGAGGGATTGCCGTACCCCGCGCCGAAGAGCGGCAGCATCGCCGCCAGCGCATCGGGGTGCAGCGGCGTCGTCGCGTTGGCGTCGAGATAGATGGGCGCGCGCAAGGGAGGCCTCGAATTTCGCGTCGTGCGGCGAGGCGCCGCTACGGAACGAGCGGCGCGCCCGGGCCCGGCTCGATGTGGAACGCGCGCAGGAACGCCGCGAACAGCTGCTCGGCGAGCACCTCCGGGTCGCGTCCGCGGAACGGAATGCGCGCGCCGGCCATCGCGCCGTGGCCGCCCGCGCTCCCGCCGAACGGCGCGCAGACCTGGCGGACCAGCTTGCCGGCGTTGAACCGCTTGTCGTTCAGGCGCAGCGACAAGTAGAGCTCGTCCTGGAATGCGCCCGCCGCGATCGACCAGCGCAGGCCGTCGAGGCTGACCAGCTTTTCGGCCACCTCGGGGACGATCTCCGGCACGTAGACCGGGCCCATGTCGACCACCACCGCGCTGCCTTTGCCGTGCAGCCTCGCCCGCTCGTACGCGAGGTGGTACGCCGCGAAGTAGCGGGCCGGCACGCTCGGGTGCTCGATGCGCGAGAGCGCGCCTTTGTCGTAGAGCGGGAAGAGCCAGTTGTAGCTCTCGAGATCGCTGCGATCGACCTCGCGGCCCAGGTCGCGGGTGTCGCTCTTGATGCCGTAGAAGAGCGCGGTCGCGAGCTGCGGCCCGGGCACCAGGCCCGCCGCGCGCAAGTACTGGACGATCAGCGTGCTGGTGGCGCCGGTCGGACCGCCCACGTCGTGGAAGGCGCAGAGCGCCGACGCAGGCCGGGCGGGGTGGTGGTCGATCGCGACCTGCGCGATGCGCCGCTGCGGGTCCGCGATGGGCGCCGAGTAGTTGCCGACCTCCGGCTGAGTGTCGACCAGGCAGAGCAGGTCGTGCTTGCCGCGCACCCGCGCCACCGGCTCGATCGGCAGGTGCAGCACCTTGAGCATCGCCTTGTTCTCGGCCCGGCCGATGATGCCACCGTAGGCCGCGTGGGCCTTGACCCCTGCGCACTCCCGCAAGAGCCAGGCGAGCCCGCACGCCGACGCGACCGCGTCCGGGTCCGGGTTGTCATGCGTCAGCACCAGCGCGCGCTTCTTGGTTCGCGCGACAGCGATGAGCCGTCGCACCTTGTGCACGGCGGTCAGCGAGCTGGTCGGGGGAGGGCGCGCATCGTTCGGGCTGCGCGCTGAGGGGGCGTGACTCATTTGAGACGATCGAGCCTAGCCCCGCGGCTGGGCGGGCGCAACGCTTGACTTGCCCGATGGCGCCGCTTTGGACGCGGTGCGTGAGCGCCAGCCGCGCATCTGCGCGAGGCACCCCAAATTCATCTCGGGAGGCAACTCCAAGAATCCAGGAACACTTGCGAATCTCGAGTCGTTGACCAGGCGCTCGAAGGCGCCCGGGCCGATGCATCCCTTGCCCGGATGCTCGTGCCGGTCGACGTTGCAGCCGAGCGGCTTCTTGCTGTCGTTGAGATGGAAGGCCTCGATGAGGCCCAGACCGATCAGCCGGTCGAACTTCGCCATCGTTTCAATATATCCAGCCTCCGTGGCGATGTCGTAGCCGGCCGCGAAGACGTGGCAGGTGTCGAGGCAGAACGTGACCCGCTCGCGCAACTTCTTGGGGACCGCCGTGCGCATCGCGGCCAGCTCCTCGAAGGTGCGGCCGATCGCGTTGCCCTGGCCCGCGGCCGTCTCGAGCAGCACGCGGCAGTCGCCGCCCGCCTCCTCGAGCGCCGCGGCGAGCCCGGCCCCGATGCTCTCGCATCCCTTCGCCGAGTCTTCGTGCGAGCCCGGGTGCAGCACCAGCTTGTCCAGGCCGAGCTGCCCGCAGCGGCGCAGCTCGTCGGCGAGCGCCGCGATCGACTTCTCGCGCCCCTCGCCCGCGTCGGCCGCGAGGTTGATCAGGTAGCTCGCGTGCACCGTGCATGTCTCGCGCAGGTGCGCCTTGTCGCCCTCGGCGCGAAAGCGCGCGGCGTCCTCGGGCGCGATGGCCTTCGCCGCCCACATCCGGTTCGACTTGGTGAAGATCTGGACGGCCTCTGCTCCGTCAGAAACAGCACGGCCGAAAGCCTCGTGGAGGCCTCCGGCCGTGGACTCGTGCGCGCCGATGAGCATGCGCGCTGTATATCCGATCCTGCGCTATTCGCTCGACGCCTTGCGCCGGGCCGTCTCGTCGTAGGCGGGATTGAACGCCTTGAAGATGTTGTCGTGCGTGTTGTCCATCGCGTCCATGATGACCGCGCCGAACTGGGTCGCCGGCAAGCGCAGCCCCTCGTAGTAACGCTGGCGATCGCTCGAGTGCACGATGACCGGCAGGTACCCGGCCCGAAGCAGGATGAGGTTCATCATCATGCGGCCGACCTTCCCCGAGAGGTCCGAGTAAGGGAAGATCTCCATGAACCGGTGGTGCGAGTGCGTCGCCTGCTTCACCGGGTGCATCTTCTTGAACTCTTCCGACGCCATGAAATCGAACAGCTGCTCGAGGCCCGGCTGGATCTGGATGGGCTGGACGATGTCGTGGAAGTAGGTCCGGTGCAGCGGCATGTCGCGCCGGAACTGGGGCGGCATCCGGTTGGGCAGATCCTTGTAGAGGATCTCGTACAGCTTCTTCACCAGGGTCAGGTTGTACTTGGTCGGAGTCTTGCTTTTGGCCTCCGCCTTGATGAAGTCGATCGCGTCCTTCTGGTTGCGGATCTCCTGGTAGGTGTGGACCATCGACGAGTCAACGATGCCGCCCGGCTGGAAAGCCTGGAGCAGTTCGGCATGCGTCAGCACCATCCCGTCGATGGCGTTCTCGTGATAAACCCACGAAAGTTCGTACTTTTCCATGAAGACCTTCGCGTCGCGGGGGCGCTCGCGCATCATTTCGCGGGCGTCTTCGTTGCGATCGTCGAGGTCGAGGTAGCGTGTGCGGCTCACGTGCAGGCTCCTTTTTGCTGATATTTCAAGAAGTTAGCCTTCGTGTAGGGCGCGGAACGTAGCAGGCACAGATCGGACGGTCAACTGAAAACCATCGAACTGTTCAAGGGTTTGCATGTAGTTTAACGACCGACCCCAGGTTCGGCGAGCCAGATGCAGCGGGAGCGTTTCCGGGTGCGACCGAGTTCGCGCCCGATGCGACCAGAACGCGCAGGCCGCCGGAAAATTTCCGTCAATTCGTGATTTTGTACGCTCTCGAAGCTGAAGCGGCGCGCCCCGAATCTCGAGGTGCGCCGCTGCTTTGCCGGGCTGGTTTGTTCGCGGGGAATTCAGCGCACGGAAAAACCAGATCGATAGTCCAGGAAAAACACTTCCAGATTAGACGTGGGTCAGCCACTCCGCGTAGCGCGGCTCCTGTCCGCGGACCGCGCGGAAGAAGGTCGACTGGATGTCCTTGGTGATGGGGCCGGTCTCGCCGGCGCCGATGCGGCGGCCATCGACCTCGCGGATCGGCGTGATCTCCGCGGCCGTGCCGCAGAGGAACGCCTCGTCGGCGCAGTAGAGGTAGTCGCGCGAGAAGCGGCGCTCCTCGACCGTGAGCCCCTTGTCCTTGGCGATGCGCACGATCGTCTCGCGGGTGATGCCCTCGAGGATGCCGCCGGCGGCGGGCGGCGTGTAGATGGTGCCGCCGCGGAGCAAGAAGAGGTTCTCGCCGGTGGCCTCGCCGACGTAGCCCTGCTGGTCGAGCAGGACCGCCTCGTCGTAGCCGGCCAGCAGCGCCTCGCGCTTGGCAAGCACCGAGTTCAGGTAGTGACCGGTGACCTTCGCGCGCGTTGGGTCCGAGTTCATGTGCATGCGCGTGTACGAGCTGACCTTGACGCGGATGCCCTTCTTCATCCCCTCGTCGCCGAGGTACGCGCCCCAATGCCAGGTCGCGATGGAGAGCTTGACCGGGTTGACAGCGCCGACGCCCATCAGGCCGTCCGAGAAGTACGCGATGGGGCGCAGGTAGCCCTCGTTCATCTTGTTGGCGCGCATCACTTCGCGGCACGCCTCGAAGACCTGCTCCTGCGTGAACGGCATCTCCATCAAGCAGATGTGCGCCGACTCGAACAGGCGCCGCACGTGCTCGCGCAGGCGGAAGATGGCGCCGCGCGCGTCCGGCTGCGCGTAGCAGCGGATGCCCTCGAACACGGCCACGCCGTAGTGGAACGAGTGGGTCAGGACGTGGATCTTCGCGTCGTCCCAGGGGACGAGCTTGCCATCCATCCAGATCAGATCGGACTTCTTGATCGGCTCGGGCTGCTTGGCCATGGACTTGACGCCTTTTCTAGAGAGAGGGCGCGCCATAGCACGATGCGGGAGGGGGGCCAAGCACAGGTGCGTCGAAGCGAGCTTTGGACTTTGGGCTTTGGGCTTGGGGAACGGCCGCAACTGCACGCTTTTGTCGAGCTCGCGGCCAGCTCAGATCCCTTCGACGAACCGGTCATTTCCCGAAGTCGAAAGCCCGAAGTCCAGAGTCCGTTTTACAACGCGGGGATCGGGTCGAGCAGCCGCTGGAGCACCGGCAGCTCGCCGAGCAGCTCCTCTTTTGCAGAGCGGACGATCTGCTCGAGCGCGCGCGGGCTGGGCAGGATCTGCAGCGGCGAGAGCGTGCTGCGAAACGGATGGTAGACGTGCGCGTACGGTCGCGCGTGCTGGACCGCGGTTGCGGCGATGCGCTGGAGCGGCAGCCAGATCGGCGTGCGCAGGCGCGGGGCGAAGCAGTCGAGCGCGAGCGTCACCGTGTTGCGGCTTCCCGAGCCGGGGATGCCCGAGCGCTGCACGAAGCGCCACGCCGAGCGGGCCGGCACGTTGTCGACCACGCCGCCGTCGCAGAGGCGGAGCAGATCGTGGCGGCCGAGCAGGCCGGTCAGCAGCTCGTGCATGCGCGGGTCGTCGCGCTGCACGTCGTAGTGGAGCACGCCGGGCACGGCCGCGGAGAAGCCGACCGCGTCGAGCGCGTCGGCCTGGCGCGTCTCGGCGCTGGCGCCGAAGACGATCCTCTGGGCGAGGTCGGGCACCTGCGTCAGCTCGGTGAAGGCCGCGACGATCCCGCGCATGTTGGCCGCGAGAAGATGGATGCCCCAGCGGCTCGGGTCCGGATCGGTGATGCGCACGAGGCGCTCGTACTCTTCGAGCGGCCTCGGGAGGCGGCCGCGGCGGATCCCCGTGACCGTGACCAGGAGCGGAATGGCCAGTTCGGAGAGGCGCAGCGGGCTTCCGTCGGGGTGCAGAAACCAGTGGCCGACCGCCTCGCGCAGACGCATCCCGAGCGCGCCGGGCATGCCGTAGCGCGACGGCTGCGGCGTGAGGCGGAAGATCTTCCGGTAGGTGAGCTCGCCGAGGATCTCCGGGATGCGCGCGAGGTCGAACCGTTTTTCGCGTGCGCGGAAGAGGCCGAGGATGCCGCCCATCGAGCTGCCGGCGATGAGCGACGGGTGCAGCCCGGCCGACTCGAGCAGCGCGAACGCCGCGAGGTGCACGTAGCCGGTGCCGCCGCCGCCGCCGAGCACCAGCACCAGGTGGCGTTCGCGGATCTCGCGGTCGAGCGCGGCGGCGGGCAGGCGGTGGCCGAGCGTGCGCTCTAGCTCGTCGAGCGCGGCGCGGGCGAGCGGATGGACCGCGCGCGCCGCCTCGGCGAGCAAGTGCGGCGCGGGGAATGAAATGCGCTCCTTGCCGAGCAGCGGGAGCAGGATCGCGTGCAGCCGCGCGCGGAACGCGCGCAGCGCGCCGGCGACGGCCACGTCGCGCCCGTCGGGAGCGCGGACCAGCCACAGACGGGCGAGCGAGAGCGCGTAGCGCAGCGTCGCCTCGTCGCGCGCATCGAGCCGGCCGTGCGCGCCCAGCGCGGCCCGCGCGAGCTTCACCTCCATGTCGTGCAGCGGGAGGAGCTCGTCGAAGCGGCTTTGGAGCAGGCTCATTGACGCGCGAGCTTCAGCTCGCGGAGCGCCTCGGTGCAAGCGGGATTGCACGTGAGCGCCTTCTCGAACTCGGCCTCGGCTTCGCGGACGTTGCCGCGCGCCTTCTCGATGTTGCCGCGGAAGACGTAGGCGCGATCCATGCGCGGGTTGAGCGCGAGCGCGCGCGCGAGGTGCGCTTGCGCGACGTTCTCGCCCGCGTCATCGCGGCCCGACGATAGCCAGCTGGCCCAGCCGAGGCATGCGTGGAACTCGGCCTCGTCGGGATAGAGCTTGGTCGCCTCGGCGAAGGCGGACCGCGCCAGCTGCGGCTTGCCTTGCTTCAGGTGCTCCTCGCCTTCGCGGAAGCGCTCCTCGGCGGCGAGGATGCGCGCAACGTCGTCGGAGTCGCTGCGGACGCTGCCTTCGCTGAGCTCCGCGTCGTAGGTGGCGCGGCGCGCGGGGTCCGCGAGCACCTCGTGCGCGTGGAGGATCTGGCCGAAGATCTCTTCGGCGAGGCCGCGCGTCTCCGCGGTCGCGTCGGGGCCGAGGCGGTGCGGATGGTGCTCCTTGGCCTTGGTCGCGTAGGCGCTCTGCAGCTCCGCGGCGGTCGCGTGCGGCGGCACGCCGAGCGTCTCGTAGAGCGTTCCGCGGCGCAGGTCCTGCGCGCGCGCGGCGAGCCGCTCCACTTGTTGCCGCAGCGCCAGCTCCGGCTCGGGCAGCGCGCGCTCGGGCATCTCGGCGACGGGCGGCGGAGGCGAGCGGGGCGCCGTGCGTGCGAAGACCGGTATCTCCTGCGTGACCGTGGTCGCGCGCGCGGCCGCGCCCAGCTGGATCATGTTCGCGCACTTGAGCGCGAAGAGCAGCTGGCGCGCCTCGCCCGCTGGCAGCTTGCCGAGCGCGAGCAGCTCGCCCACCGTGCGCCGCCCGTCGATGAGCGAGTAGAAGCGCGCGTGCTCGGCCTCGAGCCCCATCTCCTGGAAGCGATCGAGCGGCTCGTCCGCGAGGCGCACCGCGAGGCTGTCCACGTCGCCCAGCTCGCGCGCGGCCCGCTCGCCATCGTAGACGCGCTGGATGCCCTCGAAGAGCACGCGCGCCGACGTCCCCTCGAGGGCGATCAGCGACGGCGGCGCCTCGGCGCGCGGGTTGAAGCTGTACTCGCCCTCGCGCCAGGAGAAGAGATCGTAGAGCTTGGTCTCTTGCTGGAGCTGCAGCGCGTAGGCGAGGTTCGCCGGCGAGATGCAGCCCATCTCGATGAGCACGGTGCCCTGCTGGCGCTTCTCCGCCTGCATCTTCTTCAGCGACTCGGCGCACTCGTCGAGCGTGATCATCCGCTCGCGCACCAGCACCTGCCCGAGGCACTCGCCGAGGATGTTCGAGCGCACGAAGAGCGCCGCGCCTTCCTTGACGTAGACGATCTTCTTCATCGCGCCATTGCGCAGCAGCAGCGCGCCGGTCGCGCGCCAGCGGTGCAGCTGTGAGAGCACCTCGGCGAACGGGGTGTCGCGCAGGTCGCCCCGCACCAGCGCGGCGCCGCGGAAGCGGACCTGGCTCTCGCTCTCGACCCCCTTCGCTTCTTGCAGGTCGGCGTGGCTGGCGAACGCGGGCGTCTGCGCCTTCGACTCGATGCGCGCCTGCTCGCGGCGGCGCTTGCGCTCGGCGGGATCGGTCTCCTCGGGCGAGAGGTGGAGCAGCCGCTGGCAGAGCGCGACCAGCTGGCCCGGCTCGAACGGTTTGTCGAGCCACTCGAGCGGCCCTCCCGCGCCCAGCTTCTCGGAGAACTCGCGGCGGCTGCGGCCTGCGCGCATCAGCCCGGTGGCGATGACGATGGGAATGTCCGCGCCCCGGGACGCCCCGCGGATCTCCTCGGCGACGATGAGGCCGCCCTTGCCGGGCAGCAGCATGTCGAGCACCGCGAGGTCGACATGCCGCTGCTTGAAGGTGCGCACCGCCCACTCGCCGTCGCGCTCGGCGAGCACAGTGAAGCCCGCGTCGGTCAACGCCTCGGCGAGCGCCCGCTGGAGGGCGCGGTCGTCCTCGACGAGGAGAATGGTGCGTCCGGCGAGAGGTTCGCTCACGTAAAGCTTTCGATGCGCGGCGAGGGGCAGCCGGCCGCGAGAGGTTGTACTGCGCGAAAATCGCGGCGGCAATGTTGCGCCCCGGCTGCCCAAGTTCAACAGCAATTGCCTCGCCCGCCGCGGGTCGCTATCGTTTCTGCATGGAACGCAGCGCTCCCGCATCGGAGACGTTCCGCCCGCGCGCGATCCTCCGCGCGCTGGTGCTCGCGGCCGACACGCTCTGGATCGCGGTCTTCTGCCTGCTGCTCCAGTACCGCGGCGCGAGCGGCTCCACGTTCTGCTCGGCCGCGTTCTTCATTCTTCTCTTCAGCACCTGCGCCTGGTTCTACGGCCGGCTCGCGTACACCGTGGGCGAGCGCGGGCTGACGGTCCGCTCGATCGGCGACGACCGGCATATCGCCTACAGCGACATCCTCGCCGTCGACGTGCTGCCGGGGATCGTCGGCACCAGCTACGCCATCCGCACCCGGCGCGGCGCATTTCAATTCTCGAGCCTGCTCGCCGGGCACGAGCGGCTCTGCCAGCTCATCGTCCGCGCGGCCGGACTCTCGTCCGAATAGCGCTCGCACCGCCAGACCGCGCTGCTGCCTGCCTGCGCTACTCCTTCGCGGCGTCGCGGAGCGCGGTGAGCGCCGCCTGCAGCTCCGCGTCGAGAACTTCGAGCAGCTGGAGCGCGGCAACTTCGTCGAGCCGAACGGGAGCGCGCTCGCCGTCGGAGAGGCTGCGGCAGTCCTCTTCGATCGCGCTGGCGGCGCGGCTGAGCCTCGGGAGCGCCAGGTTCGCCGCCGCCCCCTTGAGCGCATGCGCGGCCGCGCCGCAGGCCTCGCGGGTATCGGCGTTCCTCACGCGGGCCACCAGCGCGGGCAGCTCGGCGACGCCCATCTGCGCCAGCTCGCGGATGAGCGCGCGATCGTTCCCGAGCGCCTCCAGTGCGGCCTCCATGTCGTGCACGCGCAGTCCAGGCGCGATGCCCGGCGGGGCCTGCGACTCGTCCTTCGCCGTTTCGCCTGCGCGGTTGCCGTGCACCACTACCGCGAGCGCCGCCAGCAGCGCGCCCCGGTCGAGCGGCTTGGTCAAGTACCCGTCCATGCCTGCCGCGCGGCACCGCTCTTCGTCGCCGAGCAGCGCGTGCGCGGTGAGCGCCCAGATCGGCGTGTGCCGCCCGGTGCCGCGCTCGGCGGCGCGGATGGCCATCGTCGCATCGAGGCCGCTCATCAACGGCATCTGCACGTCCATCAGGACCAGATCGAACCGCTCGCGCGCGCAGGCCTCCACCGCGGCCCGGCCGTCGCCGACCAGCGTCGCGCGGTGGCCGAGCTTCTCCAACAGGCGCCGCACGTAGAGCTGGTTCACCGGCTGATCCTCGGCGATGAGCACGCGCAGCCGCGCGCCCGCGGAGAGGCTGCCGATCGCCTGCAGCCGCTCGAACGAGTTGGGCCGCTGCAGCCGCTTGCCGCGTTCGAACGAGACCGCGAACGAGAAGGTGCTGCCCAACCCCGGCTCGCTCTCGACGATCAGCTGGCCGCCCATCTGCTCGACCAGCCGCGATGAGATGGTCAGGCCCAGCCCGGTGCCGCCGAACCGGCGCGTCGTCGAGCTGTCGGCCTGCGTGAAGGCCTCGAAGATCTCTTGTTGTTTGTCGGGAGCGATGCCGATGCCGGTGTCGCGCACCGAGAAGCGCAGCCGCACATCGTCGGAGGGGACCGCGAAAGGCGCGGGCTCGATGGCCAGCTCGACCTCGCCGCGCTCGGTGAACTTGATCGCGTTGCCGACCAGGTTGACCAGGACTTGCCGCAGCCGCAGCGGGTCGCCGCGCAGCGCGTCCGGGACCTCCTCGCCCCAGCCGAAGCGGAGCACCAGCCCCTTCTGCTGCGCGCGCACCGCCAGCGTGCGCAGCTCGCCCTCCAGCGCTTCGGAGAGCGAGAAGTCGGTCTTCTCCAGCGTCATCCGGCCCGCTTCCAGCTTGGAGAAGTCGAGCACATCGTTGATGACCGCGAGCAGGTTGCGCGCCGAGGTCTTGATGAGCCGCAGGTATTCGCGCTGCTCCGGATCGAGCCGCGTGTCGAGTGCGAGGTCGGTCATCCCGAGCACGCCGTTCATCGGCGTGCGGATCTCGTGGCTCATGTTGGCGAGGAACTCGCTCTTGGCCCGGTTGGCCGCCTCCGCCGCGTCCTTCGCGCGCCGCAGCTCCTCTCCCTGCTGCTTGAGGCTGGTGATGTCGGTGTGCAGGCTGACCAGGCCGCCGTCCTGCGTGCGGCGATCGCTGATGCGGATCCAGCGGTCGAGGTGCTGCTCTTCGACCTGTTGGCGCGGCTCTTCCCGGTGCTGCACCAGGCGGCGCTCGATCCAGGCCGCGTGGGAGCTGCCGTCGGGCGCGATCCCTCCGCGCGACTCGAGCCACCGTGCGGTGATGTCGCTGAGCGTCGCGCCCGGCTCCATGAAGGGCGCGATGTCCGGGTAGAGCTCCTTGTAGCGCCGGTTGCAGACGATGAGCCGCTCGTCGGGGCCGAACATGAGGAAGCCGGCGTCGAGCGAGTCGATCGCGTCGACGAGCCGGCCCCGCGCGCGGCGCAGCTCGGCGGCCCAGGCTTGCAGCGTGCTCTGCGCGGCCTGCCGCTCGGCGACGAGCCGCTCGACCAGATCGCCGGCCGTCTCGACTTCGCCCGGCCCGCTGCCGTTGGCGAGCGAGGCCGCGTCTGGCTTGGGAAACGGGTTGGACGCCTGCGTGGGCTGGAGCGCCGCGCTCGCGTCGGGCGCCTCGTGCGGCGCGGCCGCGGGAGGCTGGCTTCGAGGCGAGAGAAAGTTGCTCAGCTCGGCGAGCAGCTCCTGCTCGACGTCGCGCGCGCGCGCCTGCGGACCCGCCTCGCTGTTGGCGCGGCGCCGCTCGTCGGCCCGATCGAGCGACTCGCCGATGGTGCGCAGCGCGGCCTGCAGCTCCTCGCGCAGCTCGCCCGCTTGCCCGGCCTCGCGCAACACCTCGCGCGCGCGATCGAACTCGCTCCTGCCCGCCCCTCGCTTGCGCCGCTCCTCTTGCACTTCGCCGCCTTCGCTCGCGGGCCGTGAGGCCCAGGGTTCCGCCGCGCTGCCGATGGACCGCGCGGGCCCAGACTTCGCTTGAGGCGAGCGCTGAATCCGGGCAAGGTCCGCGCGATGACCTCGCGCCCAAACTCGTCGGCCGCCGCCCGCCCAACGCTCCTCGCGCGTGCGGCTCTGTTGTCTACGCTAGCATCTTGCGCGCTCGCTGCGTGCTCCTCGAAGCCGGACCCGCAAGAGCAGGCCCGCGCGGCGAACCAGGCTCGCGCCGAAGCGATCTCGCGCGGGGCCGCGGTCGGCGGCGCGACGTATCTGGTCCACCGCGCAAAGGGCCCGATCAACGCGGATGGCATCCTCGATGAGGCTTCGTGGAGCGCGGCCGCTGTCGCCGGGCCGCTCGTGCGCAGCATGGACGGCCAGCCGGCGACCGCGCACACCGAGGCGCGCCTGCTCTGGGACGACGAGAACCTCTACGTCGGGTTCCTCTCCGAGGACGCGAACATCTCGACGCCGTTCTTCAAGGACGACGAACAGCTCTACACGTCGAACGTGGTCGAGATCTTCATCAACCCGAGCGGCGACCTGAAGCGCTACGCGGAGATCGAGCTCAACCCGGCCAACGCGCTCTTCGACGCGACGTTCACCGGGCGCCGCCAGGGCATGAACCTGGCGTGGAGCTCGGGCGCGAAGCACGGCGTGCACCTCGACGGTACGCTCAACGACGCGCGCGACATCGACCGAGGCTGGAGCGCCGAGTTGGCCATCCCGTTCGCGAACCTCCCCGGCATGCCCAAGCCGCGTCCGCAGGTGGGCGACGAGTGGCGCTTCAACCTGTATCGGCTCCGCCAGGGGCCTGGTCAGCCGGGCGAGGGGCAGGCGTTCCGCGCGCCGATGATCGGCGACTTCCACAACGTCGATCGATTCGGCACGTTCCGCTTCGTCGAATAGGCGCGCTCGTTCGCGCTGGGCAAGGGCCCGCGCGTCCACTCCGACGGCGCTCGCCCGCTGCCGCGCATCACGGCGGCGCGAAAGAGCGCACGCGCAATCGCTGGCCGTCGCTGTCGGCGAGCACCGCGCCCGCCGCGGTCTGCAGCGTCTGCGCGCCGAGCGACGTTGCCCGTTCGACAACCTCGGCGTGCGGGAAGCCGAATGGATTTCCCTCGCCCATCGAGAAGACGACCCAGTCGGGAGAGACCGCGCGCAGGAATGCGTCGGTGCTCGAGGTGCGGCTGCCGTGGTGGCCCGCCTTGAGCAGCTGCGCGTGAAGCTCGCGCGGGCCCTGCGCGAGCTGCGACTCCTCGAGCGCCTCGGCGTCGCCCGCGAGCAGCAGCGCGACTTGCTGGTGCACGACGCGCAGGACGATCGAGTTGTCATTGGTGCTCCTCTCCGGGCTCCATCGCGGGTCGGGCGAGAGCACTTCGACGCGCGCGCCGCCGCGCTCCCAGACTTCGCCGGGCGCAGGCGTTCGCACGGCGATGCCGCGCGCTCGTGCGTCGCGCTCGAGCTTGCCGCCGATGTCGCCCGGGCCGGGCTCGCCGGTGAGCCACAGCTCGTCCACCGGCATCGCGCGCAGGACAGCAAAGAGGCCGCCCGCGTGATCGGGATGCGGATGAGAGAGGACCACCAGGTCGAGCCGCGAGATGCCCAGCTCGGCGAGCGCGGGCAGCACGTCGCGCGCGCCGGGGTCGAGGTGGCCTGCGCCGTGGGGCGCCGGAAGCCCGCGCAGGTCCCCGCCTGCGTCGACGAGCATCGCGCTTCCGTCCGGGAAGCGAACGATGGCGGCGTCCCCCTGGCCGACCGACAGGAAGATCGCCTCGAGGTGGGCCTGGAATCGCGCGATGCCCACGCGCGCCATCGAGAGCGCGAGCAAGAGCCCGAGCGGCACGGCGGCCCGCAAGGCCAGCACGCGCGGCCGCGCCCGCAGCGGATGCGCGCTCGCGCCGAGCGGTGCAGGCCAGCCCGCGAGCAGAAGCAGCGAGAGCGTCCAGAGGGCCGCGGTGAGCGGGCCTGGCGCGGGCAGCTCGAGCGCTGCGGCGGGCAGTTGCGCGAAGAAGTGGGCCGCGTGCAGCAGCAGCCCTGCCAGCCCGTCGGCGGCCCAGAAGAAGGGCAGGGCGAGAGGCAGATCGAGCGCGCGCCCGAGCACGTCGAGCGGCACCGCGGCCGACGCGATCGGCAGCGCGGCGAGGCCCGGCCAGAGCCCGAGCGCGTTGGCGAGCGCCGACACCAGCGAGACGCGGTGGAAGGCCGTCGCCATCCACGGCGCGGTGCACAGCGCCGCCGCAGCGCTCGCGCAGAGCAGCCGCAGCAGCTCCTCGCGCGCGACCCAGATCGGATGGACCCGCAGCGTCGCGCCCGGCGGCGGCCTGCGCAGCGGCACCAGCTCGCGCAGGCGCGGTGCCAGCGCGATCAGTCCGAGCACGCCGGAGAAAGAGAGCAAGAGCGGCATCCCCGCGAGCGACGCGGGGTCCCACAGGCCGCACAGCGCGAGCCCCACCAGCAGGCCGGTCAGCGCATCGAATCGGCGCGAGAGCAAGGGCGCCGCCAGCGCGAGCGCCGCGGCCACTCCCGCGCGCACGGCCGGCCAGGGGGCGCCGAGCAGGAGCACCTCGACAGCGATGACGGGGAAGCTCAGCAAGGCCGCCAGCGCCGAGGCCCGCCGCCGGCGCGTCCACGCCAGCTGCAGCAGCAGCGCGCTGAGCCCGCTGCGCGCGAGCAGGGCTACCACCGCGAGGTGCAGCCCCGCAGACGAGAGGAGGTGGACCAGGCCGCTGTCGGTCAGCTCCTCGCTGCTCTCGACATCGAGCCCGGCGCGGTCGCCCACGCCCAGCGCAGCCACCAGCGCGGCGCGGGCCGGCGTGCCGCACACCTCGGCGCAGCGGCGCGCGAATGAATCGCGCGCACGATCGAGCCGCGCCAAGAGTTGGGGGCCGCGCGAGAGCAGGACGATCCCGGACTCGTCCAGCGCGCCCGAGAGCGCGATGCCTCGCCGGTCCAGCTCCGCGCGCACATCGCGGCCGCCGGGATTCCTCTGCGGCTCAGGCAGGTGCAGGCGCGCGAGGGCGCGGATCGAGTCTCCGCGGTGGAGGCTGCGCGGCCCGGAGAGCAGTGCGCGCAGCCCCGGCGGCGCGTCTTCGAGCGGGCCTCCCGGCCGCGGCTCGCGCCGGTCGATGCGCAGCACCAGCCGGGCGCCCTCTTCCGAGAAGGCCGTCTCTTCGATGTGGCCCTCGAGGAGGATCGCTTCGCGGCCTCCGCGTGCGGACTGCGGATCGCGCAGCCACGTCTCGAGCCGGGCGTCGGCGGTTGCGCGTGGAGCCAATGCGCCCCGCAGCAGCCCTGCCGATGCGGCGAGCAGCAGCAGCACCGCCGCCGTCGCGCGCGCCCCGCGCGGCGGCCGTTCGAGCGGATTGGGCCCGCCTCGCGCGGCCTCTTGCCGCTCGCTCCACGCGAGCGACGCGGCGAGCATGGCGCCCGACAGCGCGGCCGCCCCCAGCGCCACGCCGGTCTGCCGACTGCAAGTCACCCCCGCCCACGCGCCGGCCATGAACAGCGCCGACGCGACCGCCAACGGCCGCGCGCCCATCGAGACTTCCTTGCTGGTTGTGGCGGAGCTCGCGGGCGGGCGGAACGGGCGTCGGCGCGGCAAAAACAGCGGCCGCGTATGCGTAGGGCGAACCCCGAAATTGCGAGGCTACACCCGGCTGGAAAGGTCCGTCAAGGGACTGAGTTGACGCAGAGCGGCCCGACGTGTTATTCTTCAGCCCATGCAGACCTTTAACGTCGGTGACAAGGCTGTTTACCCGGGCCAGGGCGTTGGCGAAGTGATGGGCATTGAACACAAGGACATCGCTGGCCAGCGCCAGTCGTTCTATGTGCTCAAGATCATGGAAAACGGGATGAAAATCCTGATTCCCATCAACAAGGTCGGCTCCGTCGGCCTCCGCTCTTTGATCGACGAGAAGGCGGTCGTCAAGGTCTACGGGATCCTCCGCCAGAAGGACATCTCGGTCGATTCGGCCACCTGGAACCGCCGCTACCGCGAGTACATGGAGAAGATCAAGACCGGCTCCGTGTTCGAGATCGCCGAGGTCCTCCGCGACCTCTACCTGCTCAAGTTCGACAAGGACCTCTCGTTCGGCGAGCGCAAGATGCTCGACACGGCCCGCAACCTCCTCATCAAGGAGCTCTCGCTCGCCAAGGGCGTCAACGAGGACTCGATCGAGGCGGACCTGAAGTCGATCTTCAACTGCTGAGAGCGTCCTGGCCGCTTGAGCCTTCGCGGGCGCGCACCCTCCGGGGAGCGCGCCCGTTTCATTTTGACGCGCTCTGCGCGCCGGCACTTTGCGCGAGGGATGCGCCGGCGATGCGATAGAAAGCGCCATGGCCGATCCGAAGCCTCCGAGCGACGATGAGCTGGATGAGCTGGCCCGGAAGTTCCACGAGGGCGAAGGCGCGCCGGTGGCCGCGCCCGCCGCGCCCGCGCCGGCGGCGGCCGCTCCCGAGGCGATCGATCTCGACGACGCCGAGCTGCGGCCGGAGGAGCTGCGCTCGACCGCGCTCGCCCGCCGGCTGACCAAGCGGCGCGGCTATGCGTTTCGCGCGAGCGAGCCGAAGACGCGCCAGCTGCTCAGCTCGTGGGGCGTCGCCGGCGTCATGATCCTCTCGGCGTGGGCCGTCTACGGCGAGGTGCCGGAGCTGCGCTACTGGCTCTCGCGCGATCCGCCCATCAACCTCGGACACCTCGGTGGCTACACGCTCGAACAGGCCCACGAGGGAGCGTTCGTGCACATCGAAGGCATCGCCTCGCCCAAGCGAGCCAGCTACTCGCGCATGTTCAGCGAGCACGAGCTGTTTCCGCTGATCGCCTCGCGCGTGCTGGTGGATCGCGCGCAGGCACCGGACGAGTCGATGCGCGGGTTCGGCTTTCGCTACTCGGGCGAGGGGCGCCTGGTGCGCGCGGAGGAGGGCGGCAAGTGGGACGCGGTCCGCCGCCAGTTCGTCGAGGCGAACGAACTGGCGCGCAGCGGCGACATCTGGGTGCTCGAGGACGGCGTCTCGCCGCACCGAGGCTGGCGGCTGCCGCTCGAGGCGGGCGCGTGGGCCGCGGCTTGCCTCGGCAGCGCGGCCGTGCTCCTCGCGCGCCTGCGCCGCCGTCTGCAAGGCAAGCCGGCCCCCGCCGAGATCGGCGAGTAGCGGTCGCCGCGATCAGGCCTGCTGCGGCCCGGCGCTGCGCGCGCCCCAGAGCAGCGCGAGCTGCGGCGCCAGCGAGCCGGCGAGGATGAGCGCGAGCACCGGCATCGCGAAGCGCGGCGAGAGAAAGTAGAAGGCGACCGCGCCCAGCAAGGCGAGGCGCACCAGCTCGAGCGGCAGCGCCCAGCGGCGCCGCTCCATCAGGCCTCCCCAGGCAACGAGCGAGAGCGCCACCAGCAAGGCCCCGGCGATCACCAGCTGCCGCGGCCACTGGTTCTGGAAGAGCAGCAGGAAGAACGCGCCGGTCATCGTCGCGACCAGCTGCAGCCACAGGTAGCCGCGCAGGCCGCTGCCGAGCGGTGGCTCGTACTTCTGCCGCGTCTCGCGCGTGACCTCCGGCGGCGGCGGCACCGGCGGCATCCCGCGCGGACTCCAGAGCGGCCCCTTGAACCAGACCAGCAGCTTGTCCTGCCAGCGCGGCGCGCGGCGCGCGATGCTGGCCAGCTCGACGTAGTAGTGGACCTGCGCCCAGAGCGGATCGAACTTCGCGAGCGGGTGGACGAGCCCGTAGACCGGCGGCTCGGTCTCCTCCTCGAAGGTGCCGAACAGCCGGTCCCAGATGCAGAGGGTCGCGGCGTAGTTCTTGTCGAGGTAGCGCGGGTTCACCGCGTGGTGCACGCGGTGCTGCGCGGGCGTGTTGAAGATCGTCTCGAACCAGCCCAGCTTGTCGATCAGCTCGGTGTGGATCCAGAATTGGTAGAGCGTCGAGAAGGCCTCGAGCGTGACGAACACCAGCGGCGGCACGCCGAGGATCGCCAGGGGCAGCGCGAACGGAAGGGTGGTCAACAGCGTCGTCACCGACTGTCGCAGCGCGACCGCGAGGTTGTAGTCCTCGCTCGAGTGGTGCACGACGTGAGCGGCCCACAGCACGTTCACCTCGTGAGAGAGCCGGTGCCACCAGTAGTACTTGAAGTCGACGAGGAGGAACGTCAGCAGCCAGGTCCAGAGCGAGCTCTGCGGCAGGGAGAACAGGCGCGCGTGGTCGTAGAGCCAGGCGTAGATCGCGAGCAGTCCGCCCGCGAGAAAGATGGCCGCCACTTGCTGGCCGGTGCCGCTGGCGAGGTTCACCACCACGTCGAGGAAGCGATACGGCTGCAGCTTGCGGCTGCGCGCCACTGCAAGCTCGACGAGGATGAGCACGAAGAAGAACGGAATGGCCAGCGCGATGTAGTTGGTCACGGTCGACGCCTCCAGCCCCAGCCGTAGCACTTTTCACAAACAATGACCAATCGGTCATTCTTCTGGATCGAGGTCGCACAAAAATGAGCGGGTTCCGCTTGACAGCGATCGCGCGGTTGGGCTACCTAGCGCCTCCCCGAAATTGATGGGGGATCGTCTAACGGCAGGACGTAGGACTCTGACTCCTACTATCTAGGTTCGAATCCTAGTCCCCCAACCACCGCTGGTCCCGCCTGTCAGAGGCGCGGGAAAGAAGAGTGAAGATTACGTTGTGCAAAGTTGGCCCCATCGTCTAGTGGCCTAGGACGAAGGCCTCTCACGCCTTAAACATGGGTTCGAATCCCGTTGGGGTCACCATCTCGGGCCCGGCTGTGTGAGACAGCCGGGCCTTCTTTTTTGCCCGATGTCGCCGCGGCGGCCCGCGAGCGCACGCAGGAGCGCGCCGCGCGCTCGGGCCTTCCGCGCATTCTTGGGATCGCGCGAGGCGCTACAGGCTCTTCTTGGGGAGGAGCTGCGCCGGCGCGGGCGCGGAGGGAGACGGCTCGGCGGGCGGCGGAGCCATCAGCCGCTGGGCACGCTCGTGCGCCGGATTCTCTCGCAGCAGCTCGGCCAGCTTGAGACGCGCGGGCACCACGTCCTGGTGATCCAGCTCGAGCGACGCGGTGTCGTAGAGCGCGCGCAGCAGGTGCGGCTCGCGCTCGCGGACCAGCGCGAGCTGGGCGAGGCCCTTCTCCTGCTTCTCGTTCGAAGGCGTGCCCGAGAGCGTGAGGCGGGCGCGCACGTAGAGCGTGAAGGGTTCGTTCGGGTCGCTCGCGGCCGCCTTCTCGATGGACTGCGCGCCGTGCTCGGGGACGTCGTTGAGCGCGCTGTAGAGGGCCATCGCGCGCAGCGCGGACGGCTCGTCGGGATCCTCGGCGAGCGCGGCCTTCGCGGCCGAGAGGCCCTGCTGTTGCAGCCGGGTCGCGGCGTCGACGTGCGGCTCGCGCTCGGCGATGAGCGGCGCGGTCTCGTCGGCGAGCGCGCCGACGGCCTTCTCCCACCCCTCGGGGCGCTCCGCCTTCAGGTGGTTGATCTGCGTCGCGATCGCGTTGACGTGCTCCTCAAGCCGGTCGGCGATGTCCTTGTGCGCGCCCGAAGCGAGCAGCAGCGCGAACGCCCGCTCTCCCTCGGGGCGCGCCTCGCCGGGCGCGAGCTTCGCGGCCTGCTGGTCGAGCTGGGCGGCCTGCTCTAGATCGGCCGCGTCGTCGAGGAGCAGCTTCTGGTGCGCCTTCTCGAGCAGCGCGAGCGCGGCCGGCGAGAGGCCAGAGAACTTCTTGCGCAGCACGGGCGCTGCGAGCCAGGCGCCGAGCAGCGCGGCCGCGAGCACCACCGCGCCGATGAGCAGCTTCCGGCGCCGCGCGATGCGGGCCATCTCCTGCGCGAACAGCTCGTCGCCGTCGGGCGGCTCGGCGGGCCGGTTCGGCTTGAGCGCGCGGGCGAGCTGGGCATTGGCGGAAGCGCTCTCGCGCTCGTCCCCTCGCTTCGCCGCGCGGGTGTTGAGCGTGGCCGGCAGCGGCGTCTTGCGCGCGAAGGTCGCGGGGACCTGCTCGGGCGAGGCGGTCTGGAACCGCGCGCCGCAGCGGCCGCACTCGACGGCGAACGTCGGCGGGATCTCGCCTTGCGCGCCGCGCACGACGCCGTCCTGCAGCGAGAACTGCGCCTGGCACTTGTCGCAGCGGATCAGCACCGCTTAGCCGCGCTTCTGATCGAGGCCGAAGGCCGCGTGCAGCGAGCGCACCGCGAGCTCCGCGTACTTCTCGTCGATCAGGCAGGTGATCTTGATCTCCGAGGTGGAGATGACGCGGATGTTCACGCCCTCGTCGGCGAGCGTCTGGAACATCTTGCTGGCGACGCCCGCGTGGTTGCGCATGCCGACGCCGACGATGCTCACCTTGGCGATGTCGTTCTCGACCTCAACCGCGCCGATGCCGAGCTCCTTGCCGAGCGGGCCCATCAGCTCCTTGGCGCGCTCGAGATCGATCTTGGCGACGGTGAACGCGACGTCGGTGTGGCCGCCGTGGGACGGGGTCTGGACGATCACGTCGACGACGATCTCGGCCTTGGCCAGCGCGGTGAAGATGCGCGCGGCAAGTCCGGGACGGTCGGGGACATCGCGAGCCACGAAGCGGGCTTCGTCTCGCTGGAGCGCGATGCCGCTGACGACGACGTCTTCCATGCCGGGCTCCTCTTTGCAGACCAGCGTGCCCTGATCCGTGAGTCCGTCGCTGAAGCTCGACTTCACCCACAAAGGGACCTGGTACTTCATCGCGAATTCGACCGAGCGGATCTGCAGCACCTTGGCGCCGAGCGAGGCGAGCTCGAGCATCTCTTCGTACGAGATGCGGTCGAGCTTGCGCGCGGCTTTGCAGAGGTTCGGATCGGTCGTGTAGACGCCGTCGACGTCCGTGTAGATCTCGCACGCGTCGGCCTTGAGCGCGGCCGCCAGCGCCACCGCGGTCGTGTCGCTGCCGCCGCGCCCGAGCGTGGTGATGTTGCCGTGCTCGTCGATGCCTTGGAATCCCGCGACCACCGCGATCTCGCCGCGCGCGAGGCTCTCGCGCAGCTTCGAGTCGTCGATGCTCTTGATGCGCGCGTTCGAGTGGGCCGAGTCGGTGAGGATGCGAACTTGGTGTCCGAGGAAGCTGCGTGCGCTCGACGAGCTGCCGCTCTCGGCCTGGATGGCGAGCGCGACCAGGCCGACCGAGACCTGCTCGCCCGTCGAGACGACCACGTCCTGCTCGCGCTGATCGGGCCGCGGCGTGATGCCGGTGGTCAGCTTGAGCAGGCGGTTGGTCTCGCCCGACATCGCCGAGACGACCACCACCACGTCGTGGCCCGCCCGGCGCGCAGCGAGCGCGCGGCGCGCGACGTTGCGCATGCGATCGAGATCGCCGACGGAGGTGCCGCCGTACTTCTGGACGATCAGCGCCACGTGCGGATTAGAAGTGGCCGGCGAGCGCGAAGGCGGCGCCGCCCTGCACCGGCGCTGCGCCGACGGAGAGGTTCGCGACGGCCGGCAACGGCGCGGGCGCGACATCGTTCGAGCCGGTGAAGCCGCTGTCGTCATCGTGCTTCGGCTTGGGCTTGGAGGCGGGCGCCGGGCTCTTGCTCGAGCCGCTGTTGGTGTTGCTCGCGCTCTCGTCGCCGCCGATGAGCGGCTCGACGAAGAAGAGCGTCACGCCGCCCGCGAGCAGCACCGCGCCGCTGATGGTGAGGATGGTCGCCTTGGTGCCGAGCGCGACGTTCGCGTCGTGCTGCGCCTGCAGCGCCGACGGGTTGTTCACCTGCGACGTGCCGCCGCTCGAGCTGGAGCCGGCGAGCGCCTGCTTGTACGCGTCGTCCTCCGTCTTGACCGCGAGGCCCGCGACCAGTCCGCCCGCGAGCAGGCCGAGGCCGACGCCGCCGACGATCCAGGTCCAGGTGCGGCCGCCGCCGCTCGACGAAGAAGCGGTCGCGCCGTTGTTGGCCGGCTTGGGCTTGGTGGCCGGCGCGGGGGCGGCGGTGGCGCTGCCCGGGTTCTGCGCGGGCTGGGTCTTCACCACCACCGGAGCTGGCGCTTCGCCGAGCGTGATCTTGAACGGGCTGTCAGGATCTCCCGCGCGCGCGGGGCCGTTGCCGAACTCGTCGTACGCCTCGATGTAGAACTCGATGCGGTCGCCCTTGTACGGGATGGTCGCCTCGAAAGTGTCCTTGGCGCCCGGCTTCTTCTTCATGTCGATCGGCTTCTCGAACGGGCCCGAGCTGTGGCGGAAGAAGACCTGCGGGAAGAACTTGCTCTCGTCGGTGATCTTCGCCGTCACCGTCATCGGCGCCTTGGGGAGGCTGCCCGCGGCGGGCGGCGTGAAGACGATGACGGGAGGCGTGGTGTCGTCCGCGCGCGCGCCAGGGGCGAGCAGAAGGGACGCAACTGTCGCGACGGCAGCAGCGAACAGCGTGAGGGACGCCCGCATGAAGGTAGCTCCTAGCAAGAGACGGCGCGCACAGTAGTACAGGCCTCGCATCCTTTGCCACCGACAAAGCAAGAGTTTCGCGCGCAGGTTTTTGACGCCGGCGGACTTGGGCCGGTGGGCAGTTGAGGTAGAAGGCCGCCCCATGCACATCGTTCTCGATGGAACGCAGCTGACGTTGGAGCAACTGCAGGCGGCGAGCGAAGGTCGGGCCGAGGTGGAGGTCGCGCCCGGCGCGCGCGAGCGGCTGCGCGAGGCGCGGCGGCTGGTCGACCGGATCGCCGCGAGCGGCGTGCCGACCTACGGCATCAACACCGGCTTCGGCACGCTCGCCGAAGTGCCCATCGCCAAGGCGGACCTGCGCAAGCTGCAGCGCAATCTCATCCTCAGCCACGCGGCAGGGACGGGCCGGCCGCTCAGCTCGCGCGAGGTGCGCGCGCTCATCGTCCTGCGCGCCAACGTGCTCTCGCGCGGGCTGTCGGGCGTGCGCGAAGAGGTGCTCGATCTCTTGCTCGAGCTCTACCGCCGCTCGGTGCTGCCGGTGGTTCCGGAGAAGGGCTCGGTCGGCGCGAGCGGAGATCTGGCGCCGCTCGCGCACCTCGCGCTGGTGCTCATCGGCGAGGGCGAGGCGTTCGCTGGCCCAAGCGGGGCGCGGTCGAGCGGCGCGGCGGCGCTGGCGGCGGCGGGCCTCGCGCCGTTGGTCCTCGAGGCGAAGGAGGGCCTCGCGCTGGTCAATGGAACGCAGGCGATGCAGGCGGTCGGCGGGCTCGCGCTGGTCGAGGCGGAGCTCATCGCCGAGGCCGCCGACGTCGCGGCGGCGATGACCCTCGAGGCGTTGATGGGCTCGCACAAGCCTTTCCTCCCCGCCATCCACCGCGTGCGCGGACACCGCGGCCAGAGCGAGGTCGCGGCCCACCTGCGCCAGCTGCTCGCGAACAGCGAGATCAACGCCAGCCACCAGGGCGACAGCTGCGAGAAGGTGCAGGACCCGTATTCGCTTCGCTGCGCACCACAAGTTCACGGCGCCGTCCGCGACAGCCTGCGCTTCGTGCGCGAGACGCTCGCCATCGAGCTGAACGCGGCCACCGACAACCCGCTCGTGTTCGCGCGCGGGCACGGCCACGAAGATCTGCCCGAGGAGATGATCGTCAGCGGCGGCAACTTCCACGGCCAGCCGATCTCGCAGGCGCTCGATTTTCTCGCCATCGCGCTCACGCAGCTGCAGACCATCAGCGAGCGGCGCGTCGAGCAGCTGGTCAATCCCGCGCTCTCCGGGCTGCACCCGTTCCTCACGCGGAACTCGGGGCTCAACTCGGGCTTCATGATCGCGCAGGTCACCTCGGCGGCCCTGGCGAGCGAGAGCAAGATCTTCGCGCACCCGGCCTGCGTGGACACGATTCCCAGCTCGGCGGGGCGCGAGGATCACGTCAGCATGGGCATGGCCGCGGCGCTCAAGGCGCGCACGGTGGTGGAGAACGCGCGCACGGTGGTGGCCATCGAACTCCTGGTCGCGGCGCAGGCGCTCGACGAGCGCGCGCCGCTCCAAGCGGGCGAGGGAGTGCGGCGCGCCCACGCGGTGCTGCGCAAATATGTCCCGCATATGGACGACGACCGCGAGCTGCACAAGGACATCGCGGCGGTCTCCTCGGCGCTGGACGAGATCGTCGCCGCCGCGCGCGGCAGCTGAGCCAGGTTTGCGCCGCTGATTGGAATCAATCGCGGCGATACCGTTCGATTACTTCGCGTCGGCGTCGGGGCTGCCCGTCCCCAGCACGTAGACGCGCACTTCGCCGCGCGCGGCCTCATACATATTCACGCCGATCCACTCCTCGCCTTGCTTGGGATTGACGATATGAATCGCGCGCACGCCGGCCTGGTTGCGCAAGGTATGCCGCGGATACTTCGCCGCCGGATAGGTGTTCCGATAGAAGCGCTGCACCTCGTCCCAGCCGCTGGGCAGGCGATATCGGTCGTCGTCGATCTTCACCGCGCCGGGCGGGAGAATGAAGCCGCGCGCGCGAAACTCGCCGGCGGCGCGGGCGAGGTTTGCCGAGAGGACGAGGCAGCCAAAGACGAGCGCGAGCAGCGCGCGGCGGCGCGAAACGAAGAGGCTCATTACGCCGCGCCTCCGGCCGGAGCGACGGCGGGCGCCGCGGCGGGCAGGGCATCGATGCGGGCGAGCGCCGCGTCGATGCGCGCGAGCACCTCCTCGCGGCCCAGGAGGACGATGATGTCGAAGAGCGGCGGCGAGACCGCCGTACCTGTCACGGCGACGCGCACCGGCTGCGCCAGCTTGCCCAGGCCCAAGCCCATCGCGGTCGCGGCGTCGCGGAAGGCCGCCTCGAGCGGGTGCGGCCCCTCTTGAATGCGCGTATCGATGAGCGTGCGCGCGCTCTCGAGGATCGCCTTCGCGTCGCGGGTCAGGTGCTTCTTCGCCGACGGCTCGTCGAACTTCACGCCCTTCTCAAAGAACGTCACCGCCGCGTCGGCCAGATCGAGCAGCGTCTTGGCCCGCTCGGCGAGCGGCGCCAGCACGCTGGCCAGCCGCGATAGTTCGATATCCCCGGATATGCGCGCGCCATTGCGTGAGATCATCAGCGGCTTGACCTGCGCGGCCAGCTCCGGCAGCGGCGTCTTCTTGATCCACTGCTGGTTCAACCAGAGCAGCTTCTCCGGATTGAACACGCCCGCGGTCGCGCCGACGTGGTCCCAATCGAACTTCTCGACCAGCTCCTCCATCGTGAAGATCTCTTGATCTCCGTGCGACCAGCCGAGGCGGACCAGATAGTTGACCAGCGCGCCGGGGAGATATCCCTCGTCGCGATACTGCAGCACGCTCACCGCGCCGTGCCGCTTGGAGAGACGCTGCTTGTCGGCGCCGAGGATCATCGGCAGGTGCGCGAAGGTCGGCACCGGGAAGCCGAGCGCCTGATACATGAGGATCTGCCGCGGGGTATTCACCACGTGATCGTCGCCGCGCGCGCAGAGCGTGATGCCCATCTCCACGTCGTCGACCACGGCGCCGAAGTTGTAGAGCGGCACGCCGTCGGCGCGCAGGATCACCTCGTCCTGCATCTCGCTGTGCTGCGTGGTGATCGCGCCCTTCACCAGGTCTACGAACGTCGTCGCGCCCTCGTCCGGCATGCGGAAGCGCACGATCGCGCCGGGGGTGCCCTTGGGCAGGCTCTTCTCGCGGCAGATGCCGGGATATTTGAAGCCGCGCTTCTCCTTCTGCGCCGCCTCGCGGAGCACGTCGAGGTCGGCCTTGGTGCAGTTGCAGCGATAGGCCTTCTTCTCCGCGATCAGCCGCTCGGCATAGGCGTCGTAGGTGGCGAGCCGCTGCGTCTGGAAGTAGGGCGCGTGCGGGCCGCCGCCGATCTTGCGGCCATTCATCTCCACTTCGGGCCCCTCGTCCCAGTCGAGGCCCATCCAGCGCATGCCGTCGAGGATCGCCTGCACCGACGCCTCGGTGGAGCGCTCGCGGTCGGTGTCCTCGATGCGGAGGATGAACGTGCCCTTTCCCTCGGCGCGCGCGCGGCGGGCGAACAGCCAGTTGAAGAGCGCGGTGCGGGCGCCGCCGATGTGGAGATAGCCGGTCGGCGAAGGAGCGAATCGAACGCGGGGAAGAGTCATGGCGCGCCCGAGGTAACAGAGGTGCGCGCGCAGTTCAATCCGCGCGGTCGGGCGAACGTCCCGTTCCAGGCGCGGGCGGGAGCGGATACGGTCCCGCCATGATCAGCCCTTTGCGCAGCGACTGGATCCGCGGCGTTCTCCTCGCGGCGGCCGGTGGACTTCTCCTCGCCAGCTGCGGTGGCGCCGCGCCCGATCTCGACACGCTCTGCTCGGACGTGCCGCCGCCGTCGGCGTACAATGGCGACTTGGTGACCAGCGCGGCCTGCCCGTTCGAGCAGCAGACCGACAACATCTTGCACTTCGGCACGCAGGTCTCCGCGATGGGCGTGCCGCTCAAGACCGCCACCGGCACCACCACCGCGTTGGTCCAGCGCCGCTGCGGCAATTGGCTGATGGGCAAGGACGACACCGACACCACCATCGTGGTCCACGCGCTGACCGGCGAAGTCCGCTCGCACGGCGAGTTCCACGCGGGCTATCCGGTCACCGATCTGCCTGCCACGTTGAGCGCGCCGCTCTCGTATTAGCAGCGATGTGAAGGCCGCTTCACGAGTGGCGCTCAGCGCGGCGAGAGCGAGAACTCGTAGACGCCGGCCTGCACCTTCACGCCCTGATCGAGCTGGTTCAGGAAGGTGCTCGTCTCGTCCCAGGTGTAGACGCCCGCGTCGGACTCCGACGTGCCGGAGGCGTGCGCCGCCAGCGACGAGAAGTCGGTCGATTCGAACCACTCGGTCGGGTCGACGCGCAGGGTGAGCTGCTGCTGCGCGGCGGTGAAGTCGAGCTGGACCGCGGCGCCGTTCACCCGCTGCAGCGCCGCGAGCGAGTTGGTGGCCGTGACCAGGCTCTCGTTGATGATGATCGAACCGCGGAAAGGGACGACGACGCTCCCTTTGACCGCCGTGCCGGCGACCACGCCGATGTTCCCTCCGAGCAGCTGCTGGTTGGCCTCCGATTGCGTCGCGTCGGGAGGGAAGAGGTCGATCTCCACCGCGACGGAGGTGCCCGTCTCGCCGTCGGCGCCGCCGGGCACGTCGTAGAGCGCCGGATCGAGCGCGTTGACGATCACCTGCTCGGTCGCCTCGATGATGACGGTGCCGCTGCGGAACGTCTGCGTGTTGGGCGGAAACGCGTTGAAGTAGAACGGCCCGAGGGCGATGACCGCCTGATCGAGCGTGACCGTCCATCCCGTCGAGGTGGAAAAGGTCATCGACCCGCCGTCGGCCTGCGCGGCGCCGCCTGCCTGGAATGGAAGCGTGACCAGCGCGCCTCCGGTGCTGCCGCAGGCCGCGAGGGCCGCGAGCGCCAGCAAACAGACAGCTGTCTGTCGAGTGCGCTTCATCCGTGCGATGCGATGAATCACGGCTCCTCCCGTTGCAGATCGATCTCGATGGTGAAGAGGAACGTGCGCGGCGCCGCGGCCGTGATGTGCTCGGTGGGCGCCAGCGTCGGGTACGCGCGGCTGTGGAAGTCGGAGGCGTAGAAGAACTCGCTGAGGGGGATCTGCTGGTTGCCGAGGTTGGTGCAGGAGATCCCCAGCTTCACCAGGCTCCAGCGGATGCTGGCGGACGCGTCGGCCTGCAGCGTCGGCGCGGAGAACTGGCTGAACGGCAGCGAGCGCTTGCCGACGTAGCCGAGGCCGAGGCCGAGCTCGCCGCGCAGCGGATGGCCCCAGAGCGGCTTGAAGGGAAGCACGCCGAACACCGCGGTGTCGGAGCGGCCGATCTGCAGCGGCGTGTACGGGACCAGCGTCCCGTCGTCGTCGAAGGTCGGCTTGACGGCGGTGAACGAGATCGACTCGTCGAGCCAGCGAGACGTCGCGCGGCCGGCCACCAGCGCGCCGATGCGGGTGGTCGCGCTCGACGGCGCGAGGCGGCCGAGATCCGGATCGAACACCTGGTCCGCCGACTCCTTGGTCTGGAACGCGACCGCGCGCGCGGTCCAATCGAATCCGCCCAGGCGCCCCTTGGTGAGCAGCCCCACCTCGGCCGCGTGCAGCGTCACGAACGGCGCGTTCTCGTTCTGCTCGAGGCTGGTCGGGTCGAGCGAGCGGGCGCCGATGCCGTAGCTGCCGGTGAGCGTGAGGTTCGCCGGCAGCGCGACCAGCGCGGTCGCCTTGGGGGCGAGCGTCTGGCCCGACGCGGTGGTCCGCTGCGTCGGCAGGCGCGGTCCGCCGCGATCGTAGAGCGGGCAGTCGATGTCGAGCGGCTCGGTGTTCTTGTACTGGCCGAGCGTCGCGCAGTTGTCGAGGATGTTGTACGCGAAGAACTCCTGGCGCACGCCCCCGCGCAGCGTCAGGAAGCGCAGCGGCCGCAGGTCCACGTCGAGATAGCCCGCGATGTTGGCGACATCGGTCTCGAGATCCTCGTCGAGCGCGTAGGGGATCTGCGTTCCGAATCGCAGGCGCTGGATCATCGGCGTGGTGTGATCGTAGCGCGCGTAGAGGCCGAGCTCGATCGACTGCTCCAGATCAAACAGCTTGAAGCGCAGCCGATCGCTCGCGCGGCCGCCCGCGGTCAGCGCCGAGTAGGTCTTCTCGACCGCGTCGCCGCGCTGCGGGTGGGGCGCCTGCCCGATCTCCTGATCGTCGAGGAGGAAGCCGGTGAAGTCCTCGACGATGCGCAGCGTGCGCCAGGTGAGGAACGTCTGGAACTTGGCCACGCTGTCGCCGAGCGGCGACTCGAGTTCGAAGGAGAGCGTGTGCCGGAGCGCGTCGCCGCCCTGGCTGGGATCTTCGCTGCCGTAAAAGCCGATGCGCCCGGCTTCCACGTCGTCGAGCCGCACCACGCCGGCGGCCTCGTAGTGCGTCGTGTACGTGCTGAGCATGACGCGGTACAGGCCGCGCTGGCCCAGCTCCCCCTCGTAGCCGGCCATCGCGCTCGCGCTCATGCTGGCGCGGTTGGTGCCGTAGCCGTTGCTGTTGGAGAACTGCGCGGCGGCGAAGGTTCCCTCGCGCTCGCCCGGCGGCGCCCAGAGCGCGAGCAGCCGTTCGGTGCCGAACGAGCCGCCCGCGGCCGAGAAGCGCAGCCCGCGCTCCTTCACGCCCAGCTCGTACTTCGCGCTTCCCGCGACGGCGAAGTCTCCCTGGCTCGGATCGAACGGGCCTTCAGTGACCTGCAGGTCCTTGATCAGCTCGGGGATGATGAAGTGCGTGTCGGCGTAGCCGTGGCTGTCGGGGTTGTCGACCTCGTTGATGGGCACGCCGTTGACGGTGAACTCGATCGCTTGCCCCTCGGCCGCGTCGAAGCCGCGCAGGAAGACCTGCTCGGCGTGGCCCTCGCCGCCTTCGTTGGCGAGGAAGATTCCTGGCGCCAGCTGGAGCAGGTCCTCCGCTTTCTTGTGCGGGACGATCGCGAGCTGGCCGACATCGATGACGAAGTCGCTGCCGCCGTGCTCGACCTTGCGCTGGTGGCCGCGCACGTTGACCTCTTCGACCGGACCGGCGTCGAGCGGCTCCGCTGGGGCGTCCCCGGAGGGTCCAGCCGAGATCGTTGGTGTAGCAACGATCGGGCCTGCATCCGCGCTGGGGGCGGTCGCGGCGATGACGCCGCCTGCGTCCGCGAGTCTGGCGTCGACGGCGACCGCTTCGCCTGGGCCGGCGTCTGCCGCAGAGGCCGGTGCGCTCGCGGCCGAGGTGCTTCCGCCGTCGGCCGAGGTGGACCCGGCGCTCGCCGCCGGCGCAAAGCGGAAGGGGATGCGCACGCGCGCCTCGAACGGCGCACCATCGCGCATCGCGGGCCGGAACTTCCAGCGGACCACCGCCGCGATCGCGGCTCCGTCGAGCGCGGGGCCGGCCGACTTCGCGACGTCGACGCCGTGGGCCGCTCCGTCGACGCCGATGGTGACGAGCAGGATCACCTCCGCCGGCTGCTGCAGATCTTCCGGCGCGGTCGCCGGAGGCGTCTCGATGGGCTGCGGTGGCAGCAGCTCTTGCGCGAGCGCGCCCGAGCCAGGCAGCGCCAGGAGCGCGGCGACGAGCCGCGCGGCCAGGGCGCGCTGTGGGCGCGTGGCTGCGTGCGGGAAAAGCGAGGGAGGGGCGCGCATGATCATCTCAAGAAGTGGACGTTGAAGAGCTTGTCGGTGGCGATGGGCGCGCCGCTCGCGTCGAGCGCGGGCCGGTACGTCTCGAGGAGCGCGCAGTGGCGTGCGGCGTCGGAGAAGCCGCCCTGCGCGGGCGCGGCGAGGATGTCGACGTTCTGCGGCTCGCCGCTGGCGGAGATGCGCACGCGCAGCGAGACGCGCGCGTCGCGCAGGTCGGAGTCCTGCGCTTCGTCGGGCCAGGGACAGCTCCAGTCGTGCCCGAGCAGCCCGGCCGGGCGCGAGAGATCTGGCGGCGGGGGCGCGCCGCCTTTTCCGCGGCTGCCGATCTGCGCCTCCTCGTGCACCGCCTCGCGCCCGGTCCCCTGGGCCGAGCTGGTCCCTCCTGCGTAGCTGCTGCCGGTGCCGACGACCAGATCGAAGGCGGTCAGGTCGGCCGGCCCGTCGACGGCGATGGCGCGCCCGGCCTGCGCGGGCGGCGGCGGCTCGGCGCGCGGCGCGACTGGCTGCGCGCGCGCTTGGGGCCGCGGCGGCTGCGGCGCCTTCGGAGGAGGAGGAGGCTTGGGGGGCGGCGGCGCATGGACGATCGAGGTGGCGATGGGCGCGCGGTGCACCGGCGCAGGAGGCCGCTCGTTGTTGCGGTGCTGCAGGAGTACCGCGCCGGCGATGGCGGCGTGCAGCGCGAGCGTGATCCCCAGCGCTGCGACATGGCGCGCTCCGTGCGCGCCGGCATCGAGGCGGGCCACCGCGCCGAACGGCGGCTCGTCCGCGAAGGCCGCCGCGAGCGAGCCGCGCACGACGACGAGCTTGCGCTTCTTGCGCGAAGCGTTCCCCGCGCTGACGGCCAGGCTGCTCATGGAGCTGCCGCTGGGGGAGCGGGAGCGGCCGGCGGTGCGTCGGGCTCCGCGTCGACCGCGAACGCGATGTTGGAGACGTGCGCCTGCGCGAGCAGATCCATCACGTGGATGACGCGCCGGTGCGGCACATCTCCGTCCGCCTGGATCACCGCGCGCAGCTCGGGGTGCAGCGCGAGCGCGTCCGCCGCCTGCGCGCCGATCGCTTCGTCGCTCTCGGCGACGCGCCCGTCGATGAAGCGCCGGCCGTCCTTGGTGAGCTGCACGGAGAAGACCACCTGCACCGCGTCGCCGCTCGCCGCCTTCGGCAGCTGGACGCCGAGCGCGGTGGTCGGCGCGACGACCAGCTTGGCCGTCACCATGAAGATGACCAGCAGCACGAGCATCACGTCCACCATCGGCGTGACGTTGATTCCGGTGATCCCCGAGCCCTGTCCGCTCGAGCCGCTGGTGCCTCCCGCCATCTCAGTGTTCCCCGGCCGGGCTGCTCGCGCGCGCGCCGGGCGAGGCCTCGTGCGCGCTGGCGATGGCGGGGAACTCCGCCGACAGGTGCGCGAGCAGCAGGTTGCTCAGCGCCTCCGTGCTCGCGGACTGGCTCTGGATGAGCCGCTGGAAATAGTTGTAGGCGCCCACCGCCGGGATGGCGACGAACAGCCCCACCGCGGTGGCGACGAGCGCCTCGGCGATCGACGACATGATCGCTTGCGGCGCCAGCGCCGCCGCCGCTGCCCCCGCGGCCGACAGCCCCGGGTCCGCCGGCCGCCCGAGGATCTCGAAGGCCTCGATGACGCCGATCACCGTCCCGAGCAGTCCGAGGAAGGGCGCGTTGTTTCCCACCGTGCCGAGGATGGCGAGCCCGCGCTCGAGCTTTACCCGCTGCAGCGCGGCGGCGCCGATCATCGCTTTCTCCGCCGAGGCCGGACCGTCGTCGGCGTGGCGCAGCCCGGCGACCACCACCGCGGCTTCGGACGAGCGCGACGCGCGCATCCGCTCGAGCGCCTCGCGGACGTTCCCGGCGCGCAGGAGCTTGTCCAGCGCGGCCGCGAGCGTCGGCAGGTCGTCGCGCAGCGAGAAGAAAAAGAGCGCGCGCTCCACGATGATGATCAGGTCGAGCGCCGAGAGGCCGAGCAGGATCCACATGACCCAGGAGGCCTTCAGGTCGAGCAGCGCATGCTTGAGCAGGTCGAGCAGGGTGGTGTGCATGGAGAGCTCCGTGAGGCGGCGCACGCACAGCGCACGCATTTGCAAATTCGATGATCTTCGACAATCGGCGAGGACTCGCGAAGGAGCGGCCGCGCAGCAGCCGCTCCCCCGCGAGCGAACTCAGCCGCTACTGAACCGCGGGCGTGTAGTACGGGTCGCTCGCGTTCTGCCCGACGATGTAGCAGAGGCCGTTCGCATTCAGGTGCATCTGCGACTGCGCGCTGAACGCCATGAAGTCCGCCAGCCCTCCGATGTTGTTCGCAGGCACACCGTTCAGGTTGAGCGTGACCTGCGCGGGGTTGCTCTGATCGCTGGTGAACGGCGTGCCGCTCAGCTGCGGCTGATCGGGCGCGCGATCGGGCAGCGGCGTGCCGTCGCTGAACGTCGCGGCGAGCGGCGTGGTGGCGAGCGTGTTGATCCAGAAAGGACTGGCTGCGCTCGTCCCCTGCGGCGCCCAGGCCGCGATCGGGTCGAAGCGCAGCGGCGCACCCTCCTGCTTGAGCAGGTCCCAGAACGCGTGATCGACGTGCAGCGTGACCTGCGCGATGACCGCTCCGCTGGTCGTCGGCTGCACGCCGCGGTTGGCCAGGTCGGTCTCGTCGCCGAAGTCCGGGTTGATGCAGTTGAGGTTGTTCGTTCCATCGTCCCATCCGAACGCGAAGTGGATGGTCGAGGGGAACGCCGCGAACTTGGCCTGCGCCGTGGCGTCGGGATAGGTCCCTGTGCCCACGTACGTCGCGGTGCCTCGGTAGAGCTTGCTCCATCCCTTCTGCACCATCAGGTCGTAGTCGGCGAACTGATCCGCGGTGAGGTTCACCTGCGTCGCCGGATAGCTCGCCTTCTCGGTGGAGTAGCTGAACGAGTAGCGCGTGCCGGTGTCGAAGGAGTCGCCGTTGTCCTGCGCGGTCCACTTGAAGATCGCGCCCGCCGGCTCGACGCCGTCCTTTCCGATGAAGCCGGCCGGCTTGTGCACGTCGAGCACGTAGGGGCCGCTGCGCGTCGCGACCGGCGTCTGCACCGTGCTCCAATCGGGCGACTGCGTCGCGCCCGGCGCGAGCGCGAAGTTGCCGACGACCAACAGGATCTCATCGAACGACACGTTCCATCCATCGACGAAGACCGGGTCCCCCGCGGTGACCGGTTGGAAGGGAAGTCCGTTCACGCCGAGCGTCTCGCCCGAGAACGTCACCTCGATCGATCCCGGTGTGTTGGGCGAAGTGGACGTGAAGTCGGGCGTGCAACTCGGGTTGAGCGCGGTCGCGGTGCCGGGCTGACAGTCCGGATTGCCCGGAGGCGGCGCAGACGACTTGTCGCCGCAAGCGAGCGCGGAGCAGAGCAGCGAGGAGGAGATGATTGCGATGCCAATGATTGGGGTGCGTTCGATTTTCATGGTCGTTTCGGAGCAAGAGTGGAGGCCGCGCCAGTGGCGCAGCGAAAGAATGAAGAGGAATGGAAGGACCGCGCAGGAGGAGGCGCGGCGGGTTTGCGCTGGATGCGTCCGAGCCCGCTCCCTCCCCGTGGAAGGCGTGCGGCAGTCGCGAGAGGCTCGGAGCGCGCAGTCGCGCGGGGCGGCGCTACGCCTGCGGGGGCGAGCTCTTCGGCGCGAGCCGAAAGAGCGCGATCGCGGGTGCGCGGCGATCGGGGATTGCAGCGATGGCGGGCGCGCGCGTCGGCAGCGGCGCGAGCAGCGCCTCTCCCGCGTGGGCCGGCGTGCTGCGCTGGTGCGCCCCCGCGGCGATGAGGCAGTGCGCGTCCTCTTCGTTCGAGGGAGCGCCGTTCGACTTCTCGAGGACGGTGCGCGCGTGGTGGTGTTGCGGCGCCGCCAGCTCGGCGGCGGTGAAGGCGGGCGCGTCGACCATCTCGCCGTGCTCGAGGCAGGCGATGTGGCGGACCGACGCTTCGTGCAGCAGGCTGGCGAGCGGCGCTGAGAAGATCGCCAGTGCAGCCGCGAGGGCGGCGACGGCGAATCGGTGAGCTCGGTGGCGTCGAAGGATCAACATGCAGGTTCAGACGCCGGCTAGCACAACTCCGACGCGCAGCGCAAATGAGTTGACCTCGCTCGCTCGGTGTTATACTGAGTGGCGTAGCACCGGTCCCCGCTCCGCCGCGCACGCGCCGCTTTTTCCCAGCGCCGCGCGGTTTTCCTGAGGGCCGAAGGAGCAATACAACATGACGTTTACCGAAGCGGCCATCGAAGTCCTGCGTCGCGCTGGCAAGCCCCTCCACTACAAAGAGATCGCCGAGGCCGCGGTGCGCGAGAACCTGCTCTCGCACGTGGGCCAGGACCCCGACACGACGATGGGCCAGCGGCTCTCCGCGATGGCCCGGCGCGAGGAAGAGCGGCGCGTGGTGGCCATCGCGCCCGAGGGGACCTTCGCGCTGACCGAGTGGAGCGTGCCGGCCGAGCTGGTGGTCGAGGCGAAGCCGCCGCCGCTGCCCGACGAGAGCGGCGAGCCGCCGTACCGCCCGCGCGAGCGCGAGCCGCGGCCCATCCACGCGCAGGCCCGCCGCCGCATGGAGGCGATCGCCGCTGGAGAAGAGCCGGGCGATGCCGAGCGCCGCGAGCGCCAGGAGCGCGACCGCGAGCGCGACAAGGAGCGCGCCGATCGCAAGCGCGCGCCGGTCGCCGCCGAGGCGGTCTTCGATTGGCTGGCGCACAAGCAGTCGGGCGCGCCGCTCGCGGAAGTGGCCGCCGATCTGGCCGCGAAGGGCGTCATCACCGAGGCGCTCGCGCACGATCTCCCGTCGCTCACCGCGGCGCTCCTCGAGGACAACCGCCGCCGCACCGAGGCTGGCCGCAAGCCGGCGTTCATCGTCGACGGCGAGCGCGTCACGCTGGTCGAGTTTCCCTCGCCGTCGCAGCTGGCCGAGGTGGCCCACTCGCCGCAGAGCGCGCTCGGCCGGCCGGCCAGCGCGGCCTCGCTCGTCGCGGAGGGCAAGCGGGCCTGCGTCCGCGCGCTCCGCCAGCGCCTCGCCGATCTCGAGACGCAAGGGTTCGAGCACGTCTGCGCCGCGCTCCTCGAGCGGATGGGCATGCGCGACGTGCGCGTCGCCAAGCGCAGCAAGGACGGACCTCTCTATCTCGCGCGCCACCGCTGGGGCGTCTCCGACCTGCGCGTCGCAGTGCGCCTGGTGCGCGGCCGCCGCGAGATCAGCCGGCAGGACGTGCTCGAGCTGCGCAAGGATCTCGCGCACTACTCGGCGCAGATGGCGCTCTTGCTCGCTCCAGGGGAGGCGGGCCGCGAGGCGCGCGCGGAGGCCTCGGCCGCTGCCCAGCCGCCGGTCGCGCTCTACGCGGGCGAGGCGCTCGCCGAAGAGCTGGTCGAGCTGCGCGTCGGCGTGAACGTCCAGGTCGTCGAGATCGCCGATGTCGACGAGGCGTTCTTCGCTACCGCCCGCGCGCTCAAGAGCGGCCGCGAGACCCGCGACAACCGCAGCTCGCGCGAGGCTTCGTTCGAGGGCCGCAGCGAGAGCGGCGCGACGTTCTCCTCGGAGAACGAGGGCTCGACCGGCCCCGGCGCGCCCGCGAACGACGCATCCTCCGCGCCGTCCGCCGCCGCGTCAGCGGCCTCGGGCGAGAGCGTGCCTGCGCGCGCGGAGCCGGCCGAGCCAGAGAAGCGTCCCGAGGAGCGCGATCGCGGCGGCCGCCGTCCGCGCCGCGAGAAAGAGGAGCGCCCGCGGATGGCGACGCCGGCCGATCAGGCCTGGGGCCAGCCGGCGGGCACGCCGCGCAAGGGCGCGCTGCTGGTCGACCCGTCGGCGCCGCGCGCCGAGGAGCCGAACGGCCAGAGCGCCGCGGGGGCCAGCGCGGCGATCGAAGCGATCACCGCGACCACGCTGGAGGCCGCGCCAACTGTGGCCCCGAGCGGTCACCCCCCCCTCGCTGCGCCCGACCTTCCCGCCACCGAAGCTGCGAGCGCACCCGGCGACCAGCCCGGCGTGTGAACGAAGCGCCTCTCCCCCGGTTTCGTTTCATGCGCCGCCACCCGACCACCGCCCGCCCGCAGCAGCGCTACCGCCGGGCGGCAGCGCTCGCCGTGGCGGCGGCCGGTTCATTCGGCGCCTTCGCGTGCCACCGCTCGGCGGGCGACGCGCAGCTCGTCTCGCTCCTGCAAGTCAGCGACGCGAACCTCGCCTCGGCGCCCGAGTTGGGCGCCTCGGCGGAGCAGGTGCGCACCGACCTGCGCAACGCGCTCGAGGCGACGCACAAGTTCAACGTGCGCCCCGAGAGCAAGGATCGCTCGGCCGCGCGGGTGCGGCTCGAGGTGGAAGGCGCGCGCCGCGTGCTGCTGCCCTCGACGCCCACCGCGAGCGACCACGAGCTGGCCGAGGTGATGGTCTCGCTCGAGCTGCTCATCCCCGACGGCCACGGCGATCTCGATCGCCTCCTCGCCGAGGGCGGCGCGCGCAAACCCACGCAGTCCGACGCGACCGGCGGCCCCGACCCCGAGGCGCGCCTGCAGGCCTTCGAGAGCGCGCTCAACGGCGCGCTGTTCGAGGCGGCCACCGCGCTCTCCTGGCAGGTCGAGGCGCGCAAGAAGAGCGACGCCGACCTGCAGCACGATCTCTCCGCCACGGACGCGCGCGTGCGCGACTACGCGGTCCGCGCGCTCGCCGAGCGGCGCAACCCGGCCGCCGTGCCGCTCTTGCTCGCCCGCCTCGACGACGAGAGCCCCGAGGTGGTCCGCCGCGCGATGGGCGCGCTGGTGGCCATCGGCGATACGCGTGCGGTGCGCCCGCTCATCGAGCTGACCCGCAAGCGCCCGCCGCAGTTCGTCGCCGAGGTCCTCTACGCCATCGGCAGCCTGGGCGGCACCGAGGCCGAGGCCTTCCTCTACACGCTCGAGAGCGGCTCGCCGGAAGAGGAGGTCCGCCGCGCCGCGCACGAGGCGCTCGGCGATCTGCGCCGCCGCCGCGAGGAGACCGCCGCGGCACCGGCCTCGCCGCATCCCAAAGTGACCAGCGGCGCCATCGGCTCCACTGCGCCGGGGGCTCCGTGACCATCTCGAAAATCGTTTCGTGTATCGTTGCAGGAATCGTTTCATCGTCGGCCATTGCCTGCGCCAGCGAACCGGCTCGCAAGACCGCGGACGCGGAGCCGAACGAGGCCGGCGCCTCGCCCGCCGACTACGTCCCGCTCGCGGTCGGCAACGCCTGGACCTACCAGGTGCGCAGCGGCGGCGGCACCGCCAGCGACACGGTCCGCATCGTCGGCCGCGACGGCGCCTGGTTCCTCGACGACCACCGCGGCCGCATGCGCTTCGACCGCTACGGCCTGCGCGACGCCTCCCGCTACCTGCTGCGCGGCCCGCTCGCCGCAGGCAAGAGCTGGAGCTCGGTCGAAGAGATGGCCGTCCAGCGCTTCGAAATCGTTTCAACCGATGCGCAGATCCAGACCCCGGCGGGCCGCTTCGAAAAGTGCGTGGTGGTGAAGAACTCGGAGCCGCTCGAGCACGGCGGCGTCTTCATCACCGAGTGGACCTACGCGCCGCAGACCGGCCTCGTCGCGCTGCGCACGCGCACGGTGAGCATCGAAGGCAAGGAGCAGGAGCAGCTGCGGCTGACGCTGAGCAAGTTTGAGCGCGCCGCGCCCTGAGCAACCCGATGCCGCCTGCCTACCAACACCGCGTCCTCTACGGCGACACCGATCAGATGGGCGTCGTCTACTACGCCAACTACCTGCGCTTCTTCGAGGGGGCGCGCAACGAGTGGATCCGCGCGCTCGGCCTCTCGTACCGCGAGATCGAGGAGCGCGGCATCTTCCTGCCGGTGCTCGAAGTGGGCGTGCGCTACCAGCGGCCCGCGCGCTACGACGACGTGCTGGAGATCGATCTCACCGTCACGCACACGCGGGTGAAGATCCGCTTCGACTACGTGGTCCGCATCCTCCATCCGGTACCCGCGCCCGGCGCGAAAGAGTCCTCGCCGGGCAGCGTGGTCGCCTGCCTCGGCCACTCGGTGCACGCCTGCATCGGCCGCGACCTGCGGCCCACGCGCGCGCCGGAGTGGCTGCTCGCCGCGCTCGCGCCAGCCTCGGCCAAGGCCAGCTCGATTCGTTCATCCGCAGACGGGCAGAACAGCTAGTTTCGATCAACCTCGCGAAGGGAACTCCAGATGGATCGCAACATCGGTCTCGAAGCCGTCCGCCTCACCGAAGCAGCCGCCATCTCCAGCGCCCGCCTGATGGGCCGCGGCGACGAGAAGGCCGCCGACCAGGCCGCCGTCGATGCGATGCGCAAGCAGTTCAACGAGCTGGCCATCCGCGGCACCATCGTCATCGGCGAGGGCGAGCGCGACGAGGCGCCCATGCTCTACATCGGCGAGAAGGTCGGCGCGGGCGAGGCGGACGACCCGGAGGTCGACATCGCGCTCGATCCGCTCGAGGGCACCACGCTCTGCGCGACCGGCGGCCCGAACGCGCTCTCCGTGCTCGCGATGGCCGACAAGGGGAACCTGCTCAACGCGCCCGACACGTACATGGAGAAGATCGCGGTCGGCCCGGCCGCGCGAGGCGTGATCGATCTGCGCAAGAGCCCCACCGAGAACCTGCGCGCCATCGCCGACAAGAAGGGCGTCTACATCGAGGACCTCACCGTCATCATCTTGAACCGGCCGCGGCACGAGAAGCTGATCGCCGAGGTCCGCGCCGCGGGCGCGCGCATCAAGCTGATCGCCGACGGCGACGTCTCGGCCGCCATCTCCACCTGCTTCCCCGAGAGCGGTGTCGACGTGCTGATGGGCACCGGCGGCGCGCCCGAAGGCGTGATCGCGGCGGCCGCGCTGCGCTGCTGCGGCGGCGACATGCAGGGCCGGCTCGCCTTCCGCAACGACCAGGAGATTGAGCGCGCGAAGAAGATGGGCGTCACCGACACCAAGAAGATCTTCGCCGTCGACGAGATGGCCAAGGGCAATGTGATCTTCGCGGCCACTGGCGTGACGTCGGGCGACTTCCTCAAGGGCGTGCGTTTCTTCAAGGGCGGCGCGGCGACCTGGTCGGTGGTGATGCGCTCGAAGAGCCAGACCATTCGCTACGTCGAAGCGCAGCATAGCTTCGAGCACAAGCCGAACTTCGCTCGGTAGCCGGCCCGTTTTTTCCGACACGCGCGCGGGGACGATTGCGGTTAAAGTTCCCCGTTCGCGATGCCCACCGTCACCCAGATCATCGACGTCGCTGCGCCGCCCGAGCAGTTGCTCGCGGTGCTGCTCGACTACGCCCGCTATCCAGAGTTCATCCCCGAGGTGAAGTCGATCCGCGTCGAGCCGCGCGGCGACGGGCGGGCGGCCGTCACGTATCAGCTCGACGCGAAGATCGTGGTGGTCGACTACACGCTTGAGCATGTCCAGACCGGGCCGCTGAAGATCGAGTGGAAGCTCCTGCGCGGCGAGCTCTTCCGCACCAACGAGGGCAGCTGGACGCTCGAGCCGCACGGCGACGGGACGCGCGCGACCTACGTGATCCAACTCGAGCTCGGCTCGATGCCGCCCAGCTTCCAGCGCGCGCTCAGCGAGACCGGTCTGCCGCGGCTGCTGAACAACTTCAAAGCGCGCGCGGAGTCGCGCTGGGCGCGGCCGCGCTGAATTTCTACCGCCAGCCCGCTGGCGCCAGCCGGCCGTCGCCGCGACATCGCTGCCAGAGGGCGCAGCGGGTCGCGGGTAGGTGCAAATGGGTCTAGCGCGCAAATTGACGCTTCTCAAATCTCGCTGTTACAAGAGTTGAACAAGGGAGTTCCGTCGTCGGACCGATGCGATTTTCTGTAATCGCTGTTCGATTTGGAGCCGATTGAATCTCTGGAACCTGCCTTGCATCTAGAAAGAGCAGGGCAGCGAGAGAGTCTGACGAAGAGGAGGTGGGCCGTGCTGGATGCATTCATCATCGAAGAGATCAGGCGCCGGGAGCAGGAGCGCGACGATCGCCGCCCTCGGCTGGAGCTGCCTCTGAGCGAGTATCCAGAGCCCCACCACCGCAAGAACGATCGCGCCGAGCATGAAGAGGCGCCCCAGCGCGGCGTGATCATCATCGACTACTCGGTGCCGGCCACGCCTTAGCCCAAAGCGGACGCGCGCGAATTCAAGGCGCCCGAAGCAAACGCGGGGACCTCGAGCGGCAGCTCCAGGTCCCCGTCGCTTTTTCGCCGGCCGGGATTCCTACTTGCTGATCTCGGCCCAGCGCTCCTTCAGCTCCGCGGCGTTCCAGGTGCCCTCGCCCGCGAGCGTGGCGCCAGCGGTCTCGGTCATCTTGTAGGTGAACACCTTGGGGCCGTGGACGCCGACGATCTGGCCGGTGATCTCCGCCGCCAGGTCCGACGCGAGGAACGCGGCCACCGGGGCGATGTGCTGCGGGCCCATCTGCTCCTGCGTCACGCCCTTCATCATCTGCAGATTGGCGGTCATGCCGGTGAGCGCGACCGGCGCGATGGCGTTCACGGTGACGCCCATGCGCTGGAACTCCATCGACGCCGTGCGGGTCAGCGAGTAGATGCCGCCCTTCGCCGCCGAGTAGTTGCCCTGGCCGAAGTTGCCGTAGAGGCCGGAGAGCGAGGTGGTGTTGATGATGCGCCCGCCCTTGCCCTGCAGCTTGAACTGGCGCGCCGCCGCCTGCGTTCCGAGGAACGTGCCGCGCAGGTGGACCGCGATGACCAGGTCGAAGTCGAGCTCGCTCATGTTGGTGAGCGTCTTGTCGCGGAGGATGCCCGCGTTGTTCACCAGGATGTCGAGCTTGTTGAACTTGTTGATCGCGCTCCAGATGAGGCCGTCGGCCCCCTCGCGCGTCGAGACGTTGTCGTAGTTCGCGACCGCGTCGCCGCCCGCCGCCTTGATGTCCGCCACGGTCTTGTCGGCCGCCTCGGCGCCCTTGCCGCCGCCGTGGCGATCGGTGCCGAGATCGTTGACGACGACCTTCGCGCCCTCCTTCGCGAAGAGCAGCGCGTGCTCGCGGCCGATGCCGTTGCCTGCGCCGGTGATGATCGCGACCTTGCCTTCGAGCAGACCCGCCATGGATGCCTCCGATTGAGATGGAAAACAGAGAGTGGAATCGAGGCGCGCTTCCTAGCAGCAGGGGCGCGCGGCGGCAACGTGTCACGATCGGTCGGGCCCCAGGTCTCTCGTGTGCTCGCGGAAAATGCGCGGAGTGCCTCGTGCGAAATGCGCGGAGAGTGACGAAGCGCACTGCGCGCCGCTGCGAGCTCGGGCAACTACCGCGCGCAAGGCATGCCGCGTGCATTGCCTGGACCGAAAGCGCCGCACGCGCATCGAAGGAAAACACCATGGGCCGCTCGACTCGCATCGCCACGACTCTGCTCGCCGCCGTCGCCGCCGTGGGGGCCGTCTCGCTCTCCGGCTGCGAGGCCGAGTGGAGCTTGCGCGGCCACGTGGTCGGCTCCGGCGTGACCCGCTCCGACGACGCGGCGTTCGACGGCAAGGTCCCGCTCGCCTATGCCAGAATTGTCCTGCTCTGCGCGGGCGAGCCCGACAGGGGGGTGCAGGCCGACCGGGATGGGGCCTTTGAGCTGGCCGGCAGCGGGCCCGGGCCGCGGCTCGACTGCCTGGTGGAGGCGACCGCGCCCGGCCGCGCCGCCTGGCGCGCCCCGGTCGACGCGGTCTGCGCCGACGATGGCGAGGGAGACGGGCGCTGCGCCAACGGCGCGATGGTGGCCGAGCTGGCCCCGGCGGGAGCGGAGACGCGCCCCGCCGAGTAGCTTCGTGTCCAATCGACACGAAGATCGTGTCATTCCTACACGAAGCTCCCCTCGGCCGTTGCGCGCGCGCCGTCCGCGTGGTAGCGCGCAGCCCTCTTTCCGGGAGGCCATCTTGACCGAGATCGTCGACGTCCAGGCCCGCGAGATCCTCGACAGCCGCGGCAACCCCACGCTCGAGTGCGAGATCACCGTCTCGTCGGGAGCCACCGGCCGCGCGGCCGTTCCCAGCGGCGCCTCGACCGGCGAGCACGAGGCGGTCGAGCTGCGCGACGGCGACAAGAAGCGCTACGGCGGCAAGGGCGTGCGCAGCGCGGTCGAAAACGTGCGCACGCGCATCGGGCCCATCCTGCTCGGGCTCGACGCGGCCGACCAGCCCACGCTCGACCAGGCGATGATCGACGCCGACGGCACGCCCAACAAGAAGGTGCTCGGCGCCAACGCGATCCTCGGCGCGTCGATGGCCGCCGCGCGCGCAGCCGCCGCGGCCCACGCGCTGCCGCTCTATCGCTACCTGGGCGGCGTCTCGGCGCGCACGCTGCCGGTGCCGATGATGAACATCCTCAACGGCGGCGCGCACGCGGACAACAACGTCGACGTGCAGGAGTTCATGGTCGTCCCCTTCGGGGCTCCCTCATTCTCCGAGGCGCTCCGCGCGGGCGCCGAGGTCTTCCACGCGCTCAAGGGCGTCCTCAAGCAGCGCGGCCACTCGACGTCGGTCGGCGACGAGGGCGGCTTCGCGCCGAACCTGCGCTCGAACCGCGAGGCGCTCGAGGTGATCGCGGAGGCGATCGGCAAGGCCGGCTACAAGCTGGGCGTGGACATCGCGCTCGCGCTCGACGTGGCGGCCAGCGAGCTGCTCGACAAGAAGAGCGGCAACTATACGCTCGAGGGCGAGAGCAAGACGCTCGACCGCGCGGGCCTCGTCGATCTCTACGCGCAGTGGAGCAACGAGTTCCCCATCGTGTCGATCGAGGACGGCTTCGCCGAGGACGACTGGGACGGCTGGGCCGCGCAGGCGAAGGCGCTCGGCAGCAAGCTGCAGCTGGTCGGCGACGATCTCTTCGTCACCAACGTCGAGCGCCTCGCGCGCGGAATTCGCGAGGGCAGCGCCAACGCGGTGCTCATCAAGCTCAACCAGATCGGCACGCTCACGGAGACGCTCGACTGCGTGCGCATGGCCCACGAGAGCGGCTTCAAGAGCATCATCAGCCACCGCTCGGGCGAGACCGAGGACGCGTTCATCGCCGACCTCGCCGTCGCCTGCGGCTCGGGGCAGATCAAGACGGGCAGCGCGTCGCGCAGCGATCGCATCGCCAAGTACAACCAGCTCCTGCGCATCGAAGAGGAGTTGGGCGAGGGTGCGCGGTACGCGGGCGTCGGGGCGTTCCCGCGCTATCCGGAATACCTGCTTGAATTCGCGCAGGCCAAGGCGGGCGCGAAGCTGCCGCGGGCCTGAGCGTGTCGCGGGCCGCGCCGTGAGCGGATTCTTCTCGTCGCTCCTCGAGCGAATGCGGCGGCCGAGCGTGCATCCGCACCAGCGGGAACTCCGCGCGCTGATCGCCTGCCGGATCGCGTTCCGCCGCTCGATGCTCGAGCATTGGTTTCGCGAGAAGGAGGCCGATGCGCCGGCGCTCGAGGAGAAGCGCGATGCGCTCGCCTGGTACGCCAAGGGCGCAGGCGGCGCGGACCCGTTCTCGTCGCACGTGCTCCAGGCTCCGATCGGGAAGCTCGATCAGGGACTCTTTCTGCTCGCGCACTACCGCATCGAGACAGCCATCAGCATCGCGTGGGCGCTCGGGCTCGCTGAGGTGATTCCGCCGATCGAAGAGCGCGCCAGCCTCGAGTTGCTCGACCGTCTGCTCCCATTGCGAGGCATGCCGCAAATTCGCGACGCGAAGCTGCGCGACCGCGCCCAGCTTGAGCTGGCGCTCGGCGAGTGGCGTGCGCGCACGGTCGAGGCGAGTCTGCGGCGCAGCGAGGGATCGGATGCGAACGTGCAGTTCTCGCGCGCATTCGAACGAGCGCGCGGCCTCGCGTATGTCTGCGGCGCCGCCGCCTGGCTTGACGATGTCGAGATTGCCGTCTGACGATCCTCGGATCCGGCGCTTGCCTTGGCATCGCCCTTGTGCTAGGCACCGCATCCCTCGAAAACCGAGGCAGCAACACCTCTGGGTCTAAGCGGCCCTCATCCTCCGGCAAGCAGCACGCCGCGATGGCGCATCCAGCGAGAGGCAGCGCGAAGGAGTACGCAAATGAAGGGTCTCATCGGCAAGAAGGTCGGCATGACCACGGTGTTCGGCGAAGACGGCAACGCCTACCCGGTCACCATCATCGAGATTCAGCCCAACACGGTCTTCGGGCACCGCACGCCGGAGAAGGACGGCTACTCGGCTCTCCAGCTCGCCGCGTTCGAGATGGGCGAGAAGGGCGAGAAGCGCGCCACCAAGCCGCTGCTCGGCGACTACAAGAAGCGCGGCCAGAAGGCGCACAAGATCATCCGCGAGTTCCGCGTCGACACGCACGAGGTCAGCGCGCACGCGGTCGGCAGCCAGATCACGGTCGAGATGTTCAAGAAGGGCGAGAAGGTCGACGTGACCGGCGTGTCGCGCGGCTTCGGCTTCGCGGGCGTCTTCAAGCGCCACCACATGAAGGGCGCCGCGCGCGACTCGTCGACGGCGCACGAACTCCACCGCCACATCGGAGCCGTCGGACAGCGCAAGACGCCGGGACGCGTCTTCCGCAACAAGCGCCTGCCGGGCCACATGGGAACCGACACCCGCACCATCCAGAACCTCGCGGTCATCGACGTGATCGCCGAGAGCAACCTGCTGCTCGTCGGCGGCGCGGTCCCCGGGCACCGCAAGGGCCTGTTGACCATCAAGCCGGCGGTCAAGTAGCTCGAACTGCACGCAGCGATGGTTCACTTCGGGAGCGCCCGCGGCCAGCATGGCCCGGGCGCTCTCGACGTTTCGGCGCGCGCGCCGGGAGCCTCCAGGGCGGGCCTCGGTCAGCCGACGGAACGGAAAAGTCTGATCGCTGCGCACCGAGGAGCCGCGCTGCGCCGCTCGAGGGGACGCTCGTCAATGGGAAAAACCCTGGGGCGCGCGCCGCGGTCCCTCTGTGCACGGGTTGACTTTCCCTCTCAGGTCGCACTACCTGCCACCCTCGACAGCCAGCGGTCCGCTCGAGAAGCTCGCGCGGAATCGAAACGAGCGGAGCCGTGCCGACCATGAACGATGACGTTCGCAAGCTGTTCGAATCCATCGGGACGCCGAAGCTCGAGTATCGCGAGGTCGCGGCGGTGGAGCGCTGGCAGGCGGCGGCGCAGCGCTGGCCGCTGCTCGCGCAGACGAACAAGCAGCTGCACGATCAGCGGCTGACGCAGGTCCCGCGCGAGGTCACGCCGCGCGGGCGGGCCGGGCGCTGCACCACCATCGCGGTGGTCTCGCTCGCCGGCGGCACCGGCCGCACCACGCTGGCGGCGAACCTGGCTGCGACGCTCGGGCAGAACGGGCGCGCGGTGGTCGCGGCCGATCTCGATCCGCAGAACGCGCTCGGCCTGCACTTCGGCCTCGACTCTTCGGATCCGTTCGGACTCTTCACGCCGAACGTGGGGCCGCAGGAGGTCTCTCTCTGGTTCCAGCGTTTCCGCAGCGCGGCGGCGGTGCTGCCGTTCGGCGCGCTCACCGGCGCGGCCATCGCGGGCCTCGAGGGCGCGTCGGCGCGCGAGCCGCAGTGGCTGCAGAAGCGGCTCGCCGCGTTCGTGCCCAACGAGACCGAGTTCCTCGTGCTCGACACGCCCGCGCGCGCATCCCCCTGGCTCAAGCAGGCGCTCGCCATCGCCGACGCGGTGCTGGTGGTGCTCACGCCCGACGCCGCGGGCTACGCGACGCTGCCCGCGACCGAGGCGCTCCTCGACGAGTGGATGACCGGCGCGCAGGGCCGCCGCCGCGCGCGCTATCTCGTCAACAAGTTCGACGCGCGCCGCGCGCTCGACCGCGACGTGCTCGCCTCGCTGCGCGGCGTGATCAGCGATCGCGCGCTCGCCCGCGCCGTGCACGCCGATGAAGTGGTCGCCGAGGCGCTCGCGCGCCGCCGCCTGGTCGTGCGCGAGGGCCCCGAGTCGCAGGTGGTCGCCGAGCTCTCGAACCTCGCCGAGTGGATCGAGACGAGCGCCGCGGCGATGCGCACCGCTGGCGCGCCCACGCTGGTCGTCGCGGGGGCGAGGTAGCTCTTGCCCGCGCAGACGCACGAACGGCCCGCGCCCGCGCGGCGCGGATTTCTCGCCACGCTCGCGAACCTGGGCTGGGTGCTGCTCGGCCTCGCCGGCGTCGCCTGCCTTCTGCTGGTGGTGGTCACGCCGCTCGACCTGCGCGCGCAGCTCTTGCTCGGCTCGGGCGTCTTCCTCGCGGCGCTGCTGCTCGGCTGGTCGAGCCAGGGCAACGTCGTCTCGCTCGCGCTGGTGCTGGTCTCGCTCACCGTCTCGACGCGCTACCTGTTCTGGCGCCTGACCGCGACGCTGCTCCCCGAGCGCTCGCTCGAGTCGGCCTTGAGCTTCGTGCTCTTCGGTGCCGAGCTCTATGCCTACGCGATGCTGCTGCTCGGCTACTTGCAGCTGCTCGGCCGCATGCCGCGCAAGCCGGAGCCGCTGCCGGCCGACCCGTCGACCTGGCCCACCGTCGATGTCTACATCCCCACCTACAGCGAGCCGCTCGAGGTGGTCCGCACCACCGTGCTCGCGGCCAAGGCGCTCGACTGGCCCGCCGAGAAGCTGCGCATCTTCTTGCTCGACGACGGCCGGCGCGGCGCGTTCCGCTCGTTCGCGGCCGCGGCGGGCGTGGGCTACATCGTGCGGCCCGACAACCAGCACGCGAAGGCCGGCAACCTGAACCACGCGCTGGGCAAGACGCGCGGCGAGTACATCGCCATCTTCGATTGCGACCACGTGCCGACCCGCTCGTTCCTGCAGGTCTGCATGGGCTGGTTCATCAAGGACCCGCGGATGGCGCTGGTGCAGACTCCGCACCATTTCTATTCGCCCGATCCGTTCGAGCGGAACCTCGGGCTCTTCAAGAAGCTCCCCAGCGAGGGCGAGCTGTTCTACGGGCTGATCCAACCGAGCATCGACCTCTGGAACGCGAGCTTCTTCTGCGGCTCGTGCGCGGTGCTCAAGCGCGAGGCGCTCGAGGACATCGGCGGCATCGCCACCGAGACGGTCACCGAAGACGCGCACACCGCGCTGAAGATGCACCGCAAAGGTTGGAACAGCGCCTTTTTGAGCATCGCGCAGGCGTCGGGCCTCGCCACCGAGAGCCTGCGGGCGCACGTCGGGCAGCGCATCCGTTGGTCGCGCGGGATGGCGCAGATCTTCCGCCTCGACAACCCGCTCTTCGGCCGCGGGCTGACGCTGATGCAGCGGGTCTCCTACTCGGCGGCGATGCTGCACTTCTTCTACGGCCTGCCGCGGATCATCTTCCTGATCGCGCCGATCAGCTATCCGCTCTTCGGTTTGCACATCTACAACGCGCTGCCGCTGATGGCGCTCGCGTACGCGCTGCCGCACCTGGGCCACTCGGTGCTGACCACTTCGCGCATTTCGGGGGCGGTCCGCCACTCGTTCTGGAACGAGGTCTACGAGACCTGCCTCGCGTTCTACATCCTGGTGCCGACCACGGTGGCGCTGATCGCGCCGCGCCGCGGGAAGTTCAACGTGACCACCAAGGGCGGGCGCATCGTCGACCCGTACTTCGAGCTGAAGATCGCCGGGCCGTATCTCATCATCGCGGCGCTCAACCTGGTCAGCGTGATCATCGGCGTCGTGCATTTCGTGCGCGGCGAGGCTGAGCCGGATGTGCTCGCGGTGACGCTCGGATGGAGCCTCTACAACATCGTGATCCTCTGCGCGACGATGGCGGTCGCGTGGGAGCAGCGCCAGGTGCGCGACAGCCCGCGCGTCAACGCGCAGCTGCCGGCGATGCTCGCGCTGCGGGGCGGCCGCACCCTGCGCTGCAAGACCCTCGACCTCGCGCGCGGCGGCGTCTCGGTGCAGGTCGCGGGCGGACGCGAGTTCGCGCCGAAAGAGCGGATGAGCGTCTCCATCTTCACCTCGGCCGACGAGCTGCCGCTGCCCGCCGAGGTGGTCGACTGCCGCGGGAACTTGCTGCGGCTGCGCTTCCTCGCGCTCACGCTCGAGGAGGAGACGGTGCTCGCGCAGACCATCTTCTCGCGCGCCGACGCGTGGGTCTCGTGGAGCGACGGCCGCGCGCAGGACAACCCGATCAGCTCGTTCCACTCGATCACGCTGCGCGGCTTGAGCAACGTGAGCCAGATGTTGCGCGCGCGCCCGCGAGGCAACGCGCGCCCGGCCGCGGCGCCCTCGATTCCGCCCGCGCCGGCCATTTCGCAGCCGCCGCTGGCCGGGCCGGAGACGCCCCGAGGGCAGACGTGAAACGCGCGGCAATTCTCCTCTGCGCGCTCGCGGTGGCCGCCAGCGCGGGCTGCCGCGATGCGGTGCGCGAGGCGGCGCCGCAGCGGCACAACGACGGCCCCGCGCGCGTCGATGATCAGGGCCGCGTGCACATCTCACTCGCCGAGCTGGGCCTCGCGGACGCGCAGCGATTCAACACGCAAGAGACGCTCTCGTTCCCCTTCGCGACGCGCGCCGACCAGGTCTTCACTTCCGCTTCGTTGCAGCTGCGCTTCGCCGAGCTGTTCGATCCCGCGTGGGGCGTGCGCGGGCTCGACGTGTCGGTGAATCAAGAGAAGACCGCGTCGCTCAACGCCGACGCGCTGCACGCGGCCCGCCGTGAGGCGGTGGTGCCGATCGATCCGAAAGTCCTCGGCGACAAGAACACGCTGACGTTCGCGCTCTTGATGGAGCACGAGCCGGCGTGCGGGCGCATCTCCGCCGACGCGTGGAACGTGCTGCGCGACGGCGAGCTCGTCCTCGAGGCCGCGCCGCTGCCGCTGCCCAACGAGCTGTCGCTCTTGCCGCTGCCGTTCGTCGATCGCGCCTTCGACCGCGAGGCGCTCATCCGCTTCGCGCTGCCGCCGCATCCCTCGCTCGAGACGATCCGGCTCGCGGGGCTGATCGCGGGCTGGTTCGGCGTCGACGCGGGCGTCGAAGCGCGCTTTCCCATCCGCGAAGGCGAGCTGCCCGAGGAGAGCGCGGTGGTGCTCGTCGACGGCGCCGAGACCGCGCGCGCGCTCGGCCTGCCCGCGCCGACCGGCGCGTCGATCGAGATGCTCGATCACCCCAAGCATCCCGGCAGCAACGTCAAGCTGCTGGTGCTCTCGGGGCGCGACGGCGGCGAGCTGACGCGCGCGGTGGAGACGCTGGTCGACGGCTCGGCGTCGCGCTTCCACGGCGCGCGCGCGGAGGCGATCGAGTCGCCCACGGTCGCGACGTACGCGCCTTACGCATCGCCGCGCTGGCTGCCCGCCTCGCGCGTGATTCCCTTCGCGCAGGCGGCCAGCGCCGAGCAGCTCACGCACGCGGGGATGTCGGGCGGGAAGATCTCGGTGGGCTTCCGCACCGCGCCCGACCTCTTTGTCTGGCCCGACGAGTTCGTCGATCTCGACCTCGGCTACTCGATCGCCGTTCCGCCTGGCACGCCGCCGCCGCGGCTCGATCTGCAGCTCAACGGGACGTTCCTCACCACGCTGCCCGCGCTCGATCCGGCGCGCGGGGAGAACAGCCGCCGCGTGCGCCTGCGCGTGCACCGCACCGTGCTGCGCGGGTTCAACGAATTGGTTGTCTTTGTCAACTATTCCGCGGCCGAGCTGCTCTGCCGGGGCGGCGACACCAGCGACTACAAGGTGCAGCTGCTCTCCGACTCGACGCTGCGGCTGGGCGGCTACCAGCAGTTCGCCAGCCTCCCCGATCTGCGGCTCTTCTTGAACGACGGTTTCCCGTTTACCCGCCTGCCCGACCTCGCCGAGACCGCGGTGGTGCTGCCCGACGTGCCCGGCGAGCGCGAGATCTCCTCGCTGCTCTCGGCGCTCGATCACGTCGCGACGGTGACCGGGGTGGTGCCGCGGCCGGAGATGCTCACGCCCGAGCAGGCGCTCGACAGCTCGCGGCGCCCGCGCGATCTCCTCGTCATCGGCACGCTCGAGGATCACGCGCTGCTGCAGCGCTGGAGCGATCGCCTGCCCATCGTCGCTGGCGCGGGCCCCGCGCGCGTGCAGACGCCGTCCACGCTCGACCCGCTGCTCGATCTGCTCGCGGGCCGGCGCGGCCACGACGAGCTCGAGCGGCTCACGCGGATGGCCGGCGGCGCTTCGCACCTCGCCGAGGTGGTGGGCTTCCAGTCGCCGGTGTTCGCCGCTCGCAGCGTGGTCGCGATCGTCGGCAGCAGCCCGGCCGATCTTCCCGCGTTCGCGTCGCTCACCGGCGAGGCGAAGAGCCTGCACGCGCGCGGCGATCTGCTGGTGCTCCTCGCCGGCCAGCGCGGGATGTTCACCATCGGGGAGAGCTATGGAACCACGCGCCTGCACCGCTTCTCCTCGCTGCGCTGGTTCCTCTCGAACCACGCGCTGGTGCTGGTGCCTTGCCTGTTCTTCGGCGTGTTCGGTCTTGCGCTGCTTTTGCGCGGGTTGGTCGAGCGCCAGATCCGGTCGCGGCAGAGCGAGGGCGATGGCGCCGAAGATCTGCAGAGCACCGACCCGCACGCGCCGGAGCTGCTCGCGTGAACGCAGCGCGCGCAGGCTCGCTTCCGCGCTGGGCGCGGGAGGCCGCGGTGTCACTGGCCTGCGCTGGATGCGCGGTCTCGCCGGGCGCCCGCGCCTCCGATGTCTCGCTCGGCGAGGCGCTCGCGCAGCGCTCGGACGCGCCCGATCTGCTCGCGGGCCCGAGCTCGTCTTGCGCGAGCGCCGAGCCGTGGAGCGACTGGGAGCGGTACGCGCGCGCGTTCATCGAGGCCGACGGTCGTGTCGTCGATCGCACCGCTGGCGCGCGCACCACCTCCGAGGGCCAGGCTTACGCGCTCGTGTTTGCGCTGGCCGCGGACGACCGCGCGCGCTTCGAGCGGATCCTGCGCTGGACCGACGCGAACCTCGCGGCCGGCGCGCTCGGAGACAAGCTGCCGGCGTGGCTGTGGGCCGAGGGGCCGCACGGCTTCGCCGTCGCCGACGCGAACTCCGCGAGCGACGCCGATCTCTGGATGTCGTATGCGCTGATCGAAGCGGGCCGCTTGTGGCGCGAGCCGAAGTACGAATCGCTCGGCGCGCGGCTGCTCGCGCAAGTGGAGAAGAGCGAGCTCGTCGAGCTCTCCGGCGTGGGGCCTGCGCTGCTGCCCGCGCCAGCCGGATTCCTCTTCGACGACGGCGCGCGCGCGCGGCTCAACCCGAGCTACCTGCCGCTGGTGCTCGCCCGCCGCTTCTCCGCGCGCGATCGCACGGGGCCGTGGAGCGCGCTGGCGCAGAGCTGGGAACAGCTGTTGCGCGAGAGCGCGCGGAACGGTCTGGTGCCGGACTGGATCTCCTGGACGAAGGCGGGCGGGTTTGCCACCGAGCCGTCTCCCGAGCGCGGTGCGCACGCGGGGCCGCTGGCGAACGGCACTGGCTCGTACGACGCGATTCGCGCCATCCTCTGGGCCTCGTTCATCGACGCGGGCGATCCTGCACGCGCGGCCTGGCTGCAGGCGACGCGGGGGCTCGCCGACTGGTATCGCGACACCGGCAAGCTGCCCGAGAAGGTCGACGTGCGCGGGGACGTACCGCGCGACCCGAGCGACGCGCGCGCAGCCGGGCTGAGCGGCCGCGAGGGGCCGCCCGGATTCTTCGCCGCGCTCCTGCCCGCGCTGGTGGCGCGCCACGACGACGCGGCCGCGGCCACGCTGCGCGCGCGCCTCGATGCCGCACGCAACCGCGACGGCCTCTTCGGCGATCCGCCCGCCTACTACGATCAGAACCTCGCGCTGTTCGCCCTCGGCTTCCTCGATGGCGCGTTTCGTTTCGCGCGCGATGGCAGCCTCGCTCCCCGATGGAACTTATGCGCACAACCCTGATGCTCCTCTGCGCGCTCGCGCTCGCCGCCCTGGCCCCCGCGGCGCCTGCGCAGACGGCGCCCAGCGCGGTCGAGCTGCTCCTGCGCAGCGCGCGCTACTGGCAGGCGCGCGGCCGCGAAGATCGCGCCGCCGAGGCCTATGAGAAGGTGCTGCGCTCCGACCCGCGCGACATCGAGGCGCTCTCCGCGCTCGGCTCGCAGGCGGCGCGGCTGGGCAAGCTCGACAAGGCGCACGACTACTGGAACCGGCTCAACTCGGTCGCGCCCAACTCGGCCGACGCGAAGTCGGTCGAGCGGGCCATCGCCATCGGCGGCGAGTTCGAGCGGCTGCTCGCGCAGGCGCGCACGCTCGCGCGCGAGAGCAAGCCGGACGAGTCGGTCGCGGTCTATCGCCAGCTCTTCGGCGAGGGCGGGCCGCCGCGCCACCTGGGCCTCGAGTTCTACGCGACACTGGGCGGCACCAAGGACGGCTGGAAGGAAGCGGCCGACGGCCTCGCCAGGCTGCTCGCGCAGAGTCCGGGCGAGCCGGTCTACCGCCTCGCGCTCGCGCGCGTGCAGACCTACCGCGAAGAGACGCGCCGCGAGGGCATCGCGAGCCTCGCGAAGCTCGTCTCCGAGAACGTGCTCGCCGACGAGGCGGACCCGGCGCAACGGCAGGCGCTGCTCTGGCTGCGCCTCTCGCCCGCCGATGATGTGTTGCTCACCAACTATCTCGCGAGGCACGCGGACGACGCGGAGATCCGCAAGCGCCTCGCCGAGCCGCACGCCGACGCGCACGGCGCCGAGGTGGCGGCGGGCTTCCAGGCGCTCGAGCGCAGCGACGTGAACGCGGCGGAGAAGATCTTCAAGTCCGCGCCCCACGCGGACCAGAGCACCGACGCGCTGGTCGGGCAGGGCTTGGTGGCGTTCAAGCGCGGCGAGTTCGCGCGCGCCCGCGATCTCTTCACCAAAGTGAAGCAGCTGGCGCCGGAGAAGACGGAGATCTGGGAGCGCTCGCTGCGCTCGGCCACCTTCTGGGCGCTGATGGCCGACGGCCGCGCGGCGCAGGCGGACCACCGGCCCGACGACGCGGAGGCGCTCTTCGTGCAAGCGTCGAAGAGCGGCGCGGCCGAGCGCGCTTACGCCGAGGTGGTGCTCGCGCAGCTGTCGCTCGAGCGCGGCGAGGTCGGCAAGGCCGAGCTGCGCCTGCGCGCGCTCCTGCGCGAGCGGCCCGACATGCCGGAGGCGCTGCGCGGTCTGCTCGAGGTGCTCATCCGCCAAGGCCAGCGCGAGGAGGCGGAGAGCGTGAACGAAAAGCTCGCGCAGTCGGCGCCCAAGCTCGCGCTGGAGAAGGGCGCGCTGGAGGCGGAGCTCTTGCGCAGCAGCGCGGCGCGCTCCCTCGAACAAGGCCGCCCCGACCTGGCACGGGCCGCGCTCATCGCCGCGCGCGCCGCCGACGTACATAACCTGTGGGTTATCCACGACCTCGCCAACGCCGAGCTGGAGCTGGGCGACGCACAGGCCGCGCGGGAGGCTGCCGCCGAGCTGCTGCACCTCGACCCGAGCATGCTCGAGGCGCGCATCACCTGGGTCCGCGTGCTCGCGAACGCCGGCGAGAACCAGGCCGCGCTCGAGGCGATAGCGGCGCTGCCTCCCGAGGCGCTCACCCAGGAAATGCGGACGCTCAAGCCGCTCTTGCAGGTGCGCAGCGAGGCCGAGCGGATCCTGCGCCGCGCGCCGCACGAGAAGCGCGAACTGGTGCGCGACGACCTGCTTCGCTTGCAGCAGCGCGTGCATGGCCAGCCCGGCGCGGCTTCGGCGGTGGCGCACGCGTGGGTGGTGCTCGGCGATACGCAGCGCGCGGTCGAGCTGATGAACCAGGCGGTCGCGTCGAACCCCGACAGCGCGGCCAACCTGAAGCTCGATCTGGCGGCGGTGCTCCTCGGCGCGGGACAAGATGGGCCGCTGCTGGCGCTGCTCAGCGAGCTCGACGCCGACCCGCACCTCGCGCCGCGCGACCGGCGCGGGCTGGTCGATCTCAAGGTCGCGGTCACCGTGCGCCGCGCCGACAAATTCCGCGAGCAGGGCGACCTGCAGCAGGCGTTCAACACGCTCGCCGGTCCGCTCAATGACCTGCCCGATCAGCCGCGCCTGCTCTGCGCGCTCGGCCGGCTCTTCAACGACGGCGATCGCGCCAAGGACGGCCTCGCGGTGTTCGAGCGCGTGCTCGAGAGCGATCCCGACAACCTGGAGGCGCGCGAGGGCGCGGTGCGCAGCGCGGCCAACCTGCGCCACATCGACGACGCGCGCCGCTTCGTCGACGAGGGGCTCAAGCGGGCCCCGCGCGATCCGCGCCTGCGGCTGCTCGCCGCGCGGCTCGACGTGCAGCTCGGCCATGACGGCGCGGCGATGGACCACCTCGACGACGCGCGGAAGCTGGTCGCGAGCAGCCTGACCGCCGAGGAGGCCGCGAGCGGCGCGCAGCTCACGCACGAAAGCTCGGTGCCGGAGATGCTCGACGAGGCCCGCAAGCAGTTCAGCGAGAACAAGGGCCGCCCCGCCGCGGAGACGATCGAACTTCAGGACGCGATCCAGCGAGAGATCGACGCGATCCGCGAGCGCCACTCCGCCTACGTCTCGGCCACCGCAGACCTGCGCGCGCGCGCAGGCGAGAGCGGCCTCTCGCAGCTGACCGCGCTGCGCGCGCCGGTCGAGATCGGCCTGCCGCTCGGCTACCACGGCCGCTTCTTGCTCACTGCCACGCCGACCGTGCTGGACGCGGGCGGGCTCGCGTTCGCCAGCGAAGATGTCGCGCACCGATTCGGCTCGGGCGAGGTGCCGCTCAACGCGCGCCCCGATCTCGAGATCGGCATGCGCGCCTCGGGCACCGAGCTGCGCGCGGGCTATCAAGACGGCGGCCTCGCGCTCGACGTCGGCTCCACGCCGCTCGGCTTCCTCTTGAAGACGTACACCGGCGGCATCCGCTACCGCTCCGCGGCCGCGGGCTTCGGCTTCGCCGTCGAGGCCTCGCGCCGCCTCGTCGAGGACAGCATGCTCTCGATGGCCGGCGTCTACGATCCGCTCAGCGGCATCACCTGGGGCCAGGTCACGCGCAACGGCGGCCGCCTCGACTTGGGCTACACCACCGCCGACACCACCTGGTTCCTCTGGGGAGCGTACGACGTGCTGCTCGGCACGCACGGCGTCTCCTCGAACAGCGAAGGCTCGGGCGGCTTGGGCCTCGAGTGGACGGTGGTCCGCTCGACGCTCGCCAGCCTGGGGACCGGCCTGTCGGTGACCGCGCTCGGCTACCAGAACAACCTGCGCTACTTCACGCTGGGGCAGGGCGGCTACTTCAGCCCGCAGGGCTTCCTCAACGCGAGCGTTCCGTTCCGCCTGCACGGAGAGGCGGGCAAGCTCAAGTGGACCGCGCAGGTGAACCCGGGCCTCAACTGGTTCACCGAGAACCGCACGCCATACTTCCCGCGCGACCCCTCGCGGGAGATCGCGCGCGAGCAGGAGGTCGACTCGACCGGCGCGCCGCTCACTGCGTTCTATCCTTCGACGAACACCACCGCGTTCGCCATCGATGCGCAGGGCGACCTCGCGTACGCGCTCAGCGAACACCTCGAGGCCGGCGCCTATCTGCGCCTCCACCACGCCGAGGACTACGACGAGCTGCAGGCGGGCGTGTTCCTGCGCTTCAGCTTCCTCGGCCGCGAAACGCACGAGACCACCAACGAGCTCGTGCGCACTCCCTGGTCCACCGCTCCGGAGCGATAAATGGCGCGACCTCCCCTCACTGTTTTGCGCGCCCTCGCGCTCTCGTTCGCAGCGCTGCTCGTCGCCGCGCTGCCCGCCTGCGTGGGCGAGGACGTCGATCAGGACTACCAGTCGCAGAGCGCTCAGCTCACGCTCGCGATCCAGCCGCCGCCGGGCGTCTCGGTGCAGCTGGTGCTGAGCGGGCCCGACCACTTCACGCGCACGCTCGACAGCGCGGACGCCGGCACCGACGCCGACGGAGGGATCGTGCTCACGGGCCTGGTGCCCGGCAGCTACTCGCTGGAGATCCCCGCGGTGGTGGTGCCGACCTCGCTGGTCGACACCGTCTGGGCCGACGACGCGCAGGAAGGGACCTTCACGCTCGCCGCGGGCGATCAGCTCGAGAAGGTGATCGACTACAGCGTGCGGCCGGGCTCGGGCTCGCTCTGGCTCACCCAGTTCGGCGACGCGAGCGCGCTCGGCAGCTGGCCGGTGGCCGCGCTGATGGCGGGCGAGAACCCGGCCGCGCCGGTGCAGCTGCTCTCGAGCTACTCGACGCTCGCGGGTTTCGCGCTCGACTCGACCGGCGCGCTCTGGCTGCTCGCCAACGACGCGCAGACCAGCACGTTCGCTTCGTTCGCTGCCGCGCAGGCGGTGGCCGGCCAGTCGCAGCCGACGCCGGGCGTGCTGCAGGCGGGAGGGCGGCTCGATGCGTTCTGCCTCGACGCGAGCGGCGGGATCTTCGCCGCCAGCCAGGTCGAGCAGCGGCTCTATCATTGGAGCGCCGCGACGGTCGCCAGCGGCAACCTGCTTACGCCCGACGTCTCGCTGCAGGGCGCGGCTGGCGCGCTCGACGCGCCGATCGGCCTCGCCTTCGACGCGACCGGCAGCCTCTGGGTGGTCAGCGCCGGGACCGCCAACACCAGCGGCTCGGTCGCGCGCTTCGAGCCGCGCCAGCTCGCCGCCTCGGGCTACTACCTGCCGACTGTGCAGCTCGCGGTCGATTCGCCCGGCGCCCTCGCCTTCGACGCGCAGGGCGACCTCTGGATCGTCTCGTCGGGCAGCAGCCTGCTCGAGTACACCGCCAGCCAGCTCGGCGGCGCGGACGCGGCGGAGCCTGCGCTCACCCTCTCGCTCGACGCCGACGAGAGCGCGAACTCGATCGCCTTCGACGCCATCGGCGATCTCTGGGTCTCGCTCCAGCACGCCTCCGACAGCTCGAGCGCGCTGGTGATGTTCACGCCTGGCCAGCTGGCCAAGACCGCGCAGCCCGCGCCGTTCGAGGCGCTGCGCACGCAGCCTGGGCGCGGCGGAACGTCGCTGCTCATCGTCGATCCGACGCCGGCCGCGCTGCCGCTCGCGGGCGCGCCCCAGTAGTCCGCGCCCTCGCGGCCAACCGGGGGGCGTGCGCGCATCGGTCGCGCGGCGGGTTGTGACGGATCGATGAAGCTGGTCATTCTTCAGTTGGACCCCGCAACACTCGATGGTAGAGCCGTTCAAATGCACCCTCGTACCCTTGGTGTGCTGCGCTCGGACGCGGCCGGAGGTTTCGACCTCGGTCTGCAGTCGCGCGCGCTGCGCGGTCTCGCGCTCGCCCTCTGCGCGTCGGCGCTCGTCGCCGCGTGCGGCGGCTCGAACACCAGCGACAAGGGCCCGATCGGCTCCAACTGCCTCACGCTGCGCGACGACGGCTGTGCCTCGGCGCTCTGCCTGGTGCTCGACAGCAGCACCGCCTACTGCACGCAGCCCTGCCAGGCGCAGACCGACTGCCCGGACAACTATCTCTGCCTCTCGTCGTCGCTGGGCACGGTCTGCCAGTCGCGCGGCGCGGGCGGCGTCTGCTCGGTCGACGCCGACTGCCCGGCCGGCCTGCAGTGCGACACCAACTCGGCGCTCTGCTACATCGCGGTCACCCGCTCGGCGTGCGGCGCCTGCACGAGCGACAAGCAGTGCGGCACCGGCGGCACTTGCCACAACGAGGGCGACGGCGACAGCTTCTGCGCGCCTGCGTGCGGCGCCGGCAACGCCTGCCCCTCCGGCTACCTCTGCGCGCCCGTAGCCGACGGCGGCACCGCGACCGGCTGCCTGCCGGAGAAGCTCGGCTCCTCTCCTCCGGCCGTGGGCAGCTGCCGCGGCGGGCGCCCGCTCTGCGCGGCCTGCACCGGCGACATCGAGTGCGGCGGCCCCGGCGATCTCTGCGTGCGCAACCTCATCTCGGGCGAGGCCTTCTGCGGCGTGAAGTGCGACCCGTCCACCGACGGCGGCAACCCGTGCGCCTCGAACTTCTCCTGCACCGACCTCTCCGGGCGCGGCAGCGGGCCGTACCAGTGCGTCCCGAACAGCGGCACCTGCGCGGGCTACTGCGACGGCACCGACAGCGCGACGGTCGCGCGCGAGTGCGGCCTGGGCGCGACCTGCACCAACAACACCTGCCAGCGCCTCACCGATGGCTCGCTCTGCGCGGCCTGCACCAGCGACAACGACTGCGCCACCGACGGCGGCACCGATACCAGCGCGCGCTGCGTGGACAACCAGACGCCCGGCTCACCCTTCTTGGGCGAGACGTTCTGCGGCCGCGACTGCTCGACCGGGACTTGCCCCGGCAGCGGCTGCGGCAAGAACCCCAGCGTCTGCCCGGCCGGCTTCGAGTGCGCGGGCATCGGCACCAACGGCGCGTGGCCCTACCAGTGCGCTCCCGTCCGCGGCTCGTGCGAGGGCGGCCTGCAAGGGCTCGGTGAGTCCTGCGCCGCGCACGGCGCGGACGACTGCATCTCCGGCATCTGCGCGCAGTTTGGCACCGAGAATGACTGCTCGCTCGCGTGCACGCAGGACACCGACTGCCAGGACGCGCGCTGGCGCTGCTGCAAAGCGGTCGGCAGCACCGCATACGACTGCTCGCAACCCGCGAACGGCTCGAGCGGCATCTGCGCTCCGGTCGGCGGCTCGTTCGGCGACGACTGCTCGCCGGGGAATCCGCCCTGCGAGAACGGCACCTGCCTCGATCTCGGCACCGCGCAGATCTGCTCGCAGACCTGCGGCGGCACCAGCGCGAGCTGCCCGTCTGGCTTCACCTGCGAGCAGGGCACCATCGAAGGCTCGGACACCACCAGCGCCGACGGCGGCGTGAGCGGTACCGCCATCTCCGTCTGCTTTCCCAACGGGGGCGGCGCGGTCGGCGCGGACTGCACGTTCGGCCCGGCGGCGTGCACCACGCACCTCTGCTTGAAGAAGGACTCCGGCAACGTCTGCACGCAGACCTGCGTGCGCGACACGGACTGCCCGACGACCTGGAGCTGCCTCCCGGTCAACGACGCTACGGACAACAACCAGAGCAACGTCTGCGTGCCGGCCGGGACGACTCCGTGAGCGCACTGACCCGCCGGGATCGGACGAAGATCCGAGTTTCGCTTGCGAGCATCCGGCGCGAGAGTGCGCGCGTGCAACGTTCGCTGCCCATCGCGCTGATCGTCGCTGCTCTCGCGCTCGCGGGCGCGTGCGGCAACGACCGGCTGCAGCGGGCCAGCGACGACGTCTCGGTGGTGAGCGGCGTTCCCTCGGTGGGCACCGGCCTGCCGGGCGTCGATCGCTCCGATGCCGGGCCCGACGGCGGCGTGGTCTACGGCTCTGCGGCGCCGTTCCAGGTCGACACGTTCGCGCAGCAGACGGTGCAGCAGGTCGACATCCTCTGGATCATCGACAACTCGTCGTCGATGGACGTCAAGCAAGCGCGCGTGAAGGCCAATTTCGTCACCTTCATGCAGTTCCTGCTGCAGCAGCAGATCGACTTCCACCTCGGCGTGGTGACCACCGATATCTACGACCCGACGCAGAGCGGACGTCTGGTCAACCTCGCCGGCCTCAAGCACCCGTGGATCGCCGCGACCGACCCTGCTCCCGCCTCGGAGTTCGTGCTCAACGCGTCGGTCGGCACCAGCGGCAGCGGCGACGAGAAGCCGCTCCTCGGGGGAATGCTGGCGCTGACCGCGCCCCTCTCTCCGGCGACGCCCGCGTTGCCCGACGCAGGCGCGGCCAACTGCGCGCCGCTGAGCGACGGCGGGATCGAGTGCTTCCTGCGCCCCAATGCGCCGCTCTACACCATCGTGCTCAGCGACGAAGAGGACTCCTCTTGCTCGCCGATCTATTCGTCCGGCGCGAACAGCAGCGAAGGTTGCGACGACGCGACCGCGGCGCTCTCGGGATACGGCAGCATCGAATACTGGAGCCGCTTCTACTCGGGCGCGGTCGGCGCGACCAACACTTCGCGCCTCGCGGCCATCGTCGCCAACGAGGACACCGAGAACCAGTGCGCCACCGTCTTCGCGCACGACTGCGACCAGTTTGGCGTGAACGCCGCTTGCGGCGCCGGGACCAACCCGGCCTGCGCGCCGGGCGATCAGCACGCCTGCTGCGTGGCGCTGAACGCTTGCTACGCCGATATCCAGAGCAAGGCGCAGTGGTGCGCGAACCACTTCTTGGTGGTGCACGATCCGTCGAGCCAGGCGGTCGTGTCGCCGTACTTCCAGTTGAGCGGTGCCTGGACCGGGTGCGTCTCGTACGCTCCGGACGGCGGCGTCGACTTCACCGCGTTCTCCGCCGACCGCACCGCGGGCGTCGCGGCTGCGACGGGCGGCGTCGCCACCAGCATCTGCCAGAGCGACTACACTCCCGCGCTCGCGAACCTCGGCCTCGCGGCCGCGGGCCTGCGCACCGATTTCCCTCTCTCTCGCGCCCCGGTGGAGGGCTCGATCAGCGTCACGGTCGGCGGCGTCGCAGCGGCCTCGAACAGCTGGACTTACGAGCGCTGCTCCGGCACCACGCCGACCAATGTGATCCACTTTGCTGCACCGCCCGCCGCTGGCGTCAAGGTCGTGGCCAGCTACTACGTGAACGTTCGCGGTCTGGGGACTTGCCCATAGCTCATTCCCCTTCGCCGCACGGGCGCCGTCGTCGCCCATCGCCCTGGAAAAAAAGCCTCGTACGAGAGGCCCTGCCCGGACCTCGGAAGAATTAATCATGCGATTGCAATCCACAGTTCATCGTCTCCCGCGAGCGGCCCTCCTGGCCGCGCTGGCGCTCGTCGCGCTGGGTGCTGGCTCGGCCGCTGCCGAGGATGTCATCTACGGACCCGACGGCGCACCGACGGTGGTGCAGCGCAAGCTCTATCCAATGAGCAACCGCTGGGAGCTCGGCCTGCGTCTGCAGACGTCGCTCAACACTCCGCTGGTCGTGCAGGATGGCGCGCTGCTTGATCTGAGCTACCACACCAACGAGTGGTTCGACTTTGGCGGCGAGCTGTTCGGCAACTACACGGCGCTCTCGAACCTCGCGGACGTGATCCGGCAGAAGCTGCCGGAGCGCACGGCGACCACGCCGAAGGACGAGATCGCCAACACGGATCAGCTCCGCGGCGGCTTCCTCGCGGTCGCGCGCGTCGCGCCGATCTACGGCAAGATCAACCTCGCCAGCGAGATCAACGTCCACTTCCAGACCTATCTGCTGCTGGGCGCGGGCGTGACGATGCTGCACCACGAGTCGGTCAACCTCTGCGCGGTCGGCGGCACCACCGCTTGCCCCGAGGGCGACTTCCAGACCAACGACCAGATCACCTTCGTGGGCGAGCTGGGCGGCGGCTTCCGCTTCTACTTGAGCGAGCACTGGAGCCTCTCTGCCGAGGTCCGTGCGTTCCTCTACCCGTCTCAGTACAAGGCGGACAACGACTTGACCAACCCGACCAGCGGAACCGAGACGAGCTACCTCGGCAGCATGGTCTCATTCTCCCTCGGCATCGCGAGGCTCTTCTAGCCATGCGCACGCACGCACTCATCGTCTTCGCGCTGGCCGCGTTCCTGGGCAGCGCTGCTCACGCCCAGAGCGCACGTCCCATCGCCCCCGCCTCGGCCGCCGACGGTACCCAGCCCGCTGGCGAGAGCGACGACGACGTCCAGGCCGTCCACGTGGTCGAGAAGCGGCCGTTCACCGAAGGCGGCCGCCTCGAACTCTCGCTCTTCGCGCCCATCCAGGTGAACACCAAGTTCACCGCGCACATCGGCATGGGACTCGAGGTCGCCTACCACATCCGCGAGAACCTCGCGGTGCAGATCGGCGGCCTGTGGAACCCGATCGCGCAGCAGAGCACGCTGACCGAAGAGCTCGTCAACAAGGTGAACCAGCAGCCGCTGGCCGCCGACGCGCTCCTGCTGCAGGCAGGCGGCTTGGTCGGCCTCGAGCTGATGCCGATCTACGGCAAGCTGAACATCTTCGACGGCAAGATCCTCAAGCTCGGCTTCTACCTGAACGTCGGCCTCGGCCTCGCGAAGACGGAGCTGCAGCTGCAGAGCTCGTCGTCGCCCGAAGGTCGGACCTTCGGCGACACGGGCATCCGGCCGATGGCCGGCCTCGGCGCCGGCTTCCGAGTCTTCCTCACCGATCGATTCACGCTGCGCCTGGAGATCCGCGATCTCGTCTACTCGGCGTACGTCTCGACGGTGAACGGCTGCAACTACTCCGACACGGTAGCCATCTCGCACAACGGCACGGGCGCGACGGTCTCGAGCAGCTGCAACATCTCCGCCTTCGGTTCCGATCCCAAGGGCGACGCGGCGGTCGCGGCCGCACAGATCCAGACGCCGTCGGCGGACGTGGTGAACAACCTCACCGCGTACCTCGGCCTCAGCTTCCTCTTTTAGTCAGCGATAGTTCCCGGGATATCAGCGATGACTCGCTTCTCTAGCCTCGCAACGCTCGCCGCCGCGCTCCTCTGCGCGCTCGCCACTCCGGCGCGCGCCCAGTCGGAAATCGACGTCCTCAATCACGCCATCGAGTCCTACAACGACGGCAAGAACCTCGCCGCCGCGGAGGGCTTCTACAAGATTGAAGAGGCCGGCACGGTCGCCGACAACCGCTTCAAAGCGGAATATTATCTCGCCCAATCGTTGAACAAGCTGGGCCTCGGCTTCGGCGCGTTCTTCTATTACGGCCAGATCATCAAGGTCGGCCCGGGCCACCCGTACTACTTCAAGGCCATCGAGGGCGCACTCAACGTCACCGAGCAGTATGGCGACGAAGTGCTCGGGCCCAACGTGCTCAACAAGGCGTACAACGAGCAGTTCGCGCGCCTGCCGCCCGACGTGCTCTCGAAGATCAACTATTATATCTCGCTGCTCGGATATCGCGCCGGCCGCTACGGCGAGGCGGCGCAGTTCCTCCAGGGCGTCCCGCCCGAGTCGGCGGCGTATGCGCAGGCGCAGTATCTCGCCGGCCTGCTCTCGCAGCGGAGCGACCCTGAGAAGTCGGTGAAGATCTTCAAGGGCATTCTCGCGATGGATGCCTCGCGCAACTATCACGACCTGCCGGAGCTCAAGGAGCTCTCCGAGCTCGCGCTCGGCCGCACGCTCTATGCGCTGCAGCGATTCGGCGAGTCGGCCCAATACTATTCGCAGCTGCCGCGCTTTTCGCGCCACTGGGACGAGGCGCTCTTCGAAGGCGCGTACGCCGATCTCCTCAACGACGACTCGGGCGGCGCGCTCGGCCGCTTGCACAGCTTGCACTCGCCGCACTTGTCCGATCAGTTCGCGCCCGAATCGCTCAACCTGACCGCGATCATCTATTTCCAGAACTGCCTCTATCCCCAAGTTCACGAGGCGCTCGCGCAGTTCGACCAGGACTACACGCCGATGAAGGACGCGGTCCGCGCGATCATCAACTCGAATCCTCCGCTGGAGACCTGGTGGTCTCTCGTCGAGGGAACGCAGGCGGGCCTGCCCATCGCGGTGCAGCACCACCTGCTCAAGAACGAGCGCATCTCCGCGATGCTCAACTACATCGGCAAGCTCGACGCGGAGGCGCAGCGCCTGCGCGCCAACACCGAGCTGGCCAGCAGCCCGCTCGGCGCGGACCTCGCCGACCTGATCGCCAAGCAGCGCACGCTGGTGGTGCAGGTCGCCGGCAAGTTCATCAAGGGCCGCCTCGTCGACCTCGCGCACCTCATCGAGGTGCTCGACGGCGACAAGGAGATCATCGGATTTGAAACCACCAAGGCCGAAAAGGATCTCCTCGAAGGCAACGTGAACGTGCAGGCGCGCCTCGATGCGCAGACGCTCTTCCGCCCCGCGATCCCCGAGACCGGCTACGAGTATTGGCCGTTCGACGGGGAATATTGGCCGGATGAGATTGGCTATTACAAGTACACGCTCAAGAATGCGTGCGCGCTGAAGAAGAAGGACGAGTGATGAAACCGCAGCAGATGAAGCAGGGATTGGCCGCGCGCGGCGCGCGGTTCGCCGGTATCGCCGTCTTCGCATCCTGGCTCGCCATCGGCGCCGCCGCTTCGGCCGCGACGCCTGCGTCGAAGGATCCAAAGGACAAGAAGCCCGACGTCCTGAAGATGAAGGTCCCGGGCGATATCGAGACCGATAAAGGCGGTCCGGCCAAGATGAAGGCGCCGACCTCGGGCAACGACGAGGACGTCACCCGCGACGCCAAGGCCGACCAGCTGCGCGATCAGCAGATCGAATCGATCAAGAAGATCCTCCCCAAGCTGCAGGACAGCAGCGCGTCCAAGGCCGACCTCTACTTCCAGCTCGCCGAACTCTGGTGGGAGAAGTCGCGCTATGTCGCGATCCAGGAAGCCAAGGTCTACGACGATACCTACGCGAAGTGGCTGCAGGAGGTCGACAAGAAGGGGCAGAAGGGCGCCGGCCCTGAGCCGAAGATGATCACGGCCAAGAGCGACACGTTCCGCAGGGAAGCGCTGGTCAACTATCGCGTCATTCTCGAGAAGTACCCGACCTATCCGCGCAAGGACGAGGTGCTCTTCGTCGTCAGCTACAACCTGTACGAGAGCGGCCAGAAGAACGACGCGCTCGCCAACTACAACACGCTGATCAAGCAGTTCCCCAACAGCAAGTTCGTCCCGGACTCGTATGTCCAGATGGGCGAGCATTACTTCAATTCGAACGACCTCACGCGCGCCCGCGCGGCCTACGAGGCGGCGGCGAAGTTCAAGCAGCCGAAGATCTACGCCTTCGCGCTCTACAAGCTCGCCTGGTGCGATTACAACGCGCAGGACTACACGGCGGCGATCGAGAAGTTCAAGAGCGTCATTACTTATTCGGAGCAGCAGGCGGCCATCGGCGGCGCGCGCGACCGCGTGCAGCTGCGCGGCGAAGCGCTGCGCGACGTGGTGCTCGCCTATGCCCAGGTCGACGCGATCGACAGCGCCATCGCGTACCTGAAGGAGAAGGGCAAGGATAAGTCGCTCGATTACATCAACAAGCTCGCCGGAACCTATTTCGAGAGCGGCAAGTTCGACCAGGCCATCCGCGTCTACAAGTTGATCGAGAACGAGAACCCGACCAACGTGCGCGCCCCGGCGTGGCAGCAGAAGGTCCTCATCTCGTACGACAAGCTGAACAAGCGCGACAAGGTCGTCTCGGAAATGAAGATCCTCGTCGACAACTTCGGCCCGAAGAGCCCGTGGGCCGTGGCGAACGCGAACGAGAAGGGCGCGCTGCAGGAGGCGACCGAGCTCGCCGAGAGCGCGATGCGCGAGCTGGTGCAGGACTACCACCAGGAGGCGACGAAGACGAAGAGCGTCGCGACCTACAAGCTCGCCCGCGATATCTACAAGCAGTATCTCGATACCTTCTCTGCCGAAGAAGCCGCTTATTCGATGCGCTTCTATTATGCGGAAATCCTCTACGCCCTCGAGCAGTGGCCGGAGGCGGCTGCGCAATATGAGCAAGTCGTCGCGCTCGACAACAAGGGTCAATATGCCCAGCGCGCGGCCTATGACGATATCCTCGCGCTCGAGAAGCAGGTCGCCATCGAGAAGGGTCTCGCGAAGAAGACCGAGCTCTCCGACGCGACCAAGATCGACGAGAAGCGGGCCAAGGGCCAGGTCGAGCAGAAGCGCTCCATCCGCGAGGAGAAGATCACCAAGGACACGGCCGAGGAGCCGATTCCTCCGACGGAGCTCAAGCTGATCGCAGCTTGCGAAAAGTATCTCGATGTCTCGCCGAAGGCGAAGGATGAGATCGTCATCCGTTACAAGGAGGCGTTCAGCTATTACGACCACCGCCACTACGTCGAGGCGGCCAAGCGGTTCGGCGAGATCATCCTGCGCTGGCCGACGGATACCTGGTCGCAGAAGGCGGCTGAGCTCTCGATGAACATCCTCGAGGTCAAGGAGCAGTGGCAGCCGCTCTTCGAACTTGCGCAGAAGTTCCGCGAGGACAAGCGCATCGCGCCGCCGAACGGCGAGTTCAACAAGCGCCTCGCGAAGATCGCCGAGGGCGCTCGCTTCAAGTACATCATGGATATCTACGAGACGCAGAAGAACTACGAGCTCGCGGCGAAGGAGTTCAAGGAGTTCGTCTCGGCGTATCCGAAGAGCGAGCACGCGACCATCGCGCTCAACAACGGCATCCTCATCGCGGAGAAGGCGGACCAGCTCGACCTGGTCATCTCGACCGCGGGCCAGTTGGTGCACGACTACGCGAAGGCCGACGTGAACATCATGAAGCCGGCGATGCGCTCGCTGGCGGTCGCCTATGAGCGCGCGGCCCGGTATCCCGAGGCGATCAGCGCGTATCTCGCCTATGCCGACAAGTATCCGACCGACGAGAAGACGCCGGACATGGTCTTCAATGCGGCGCTCTGGAAGGAGGGCCTCGGCGACGACCCGGGCGCTATCGCGCTCTATCAGCGCTATATCAAGGCTTATCCGACGCGCACCGATATCCCGCGCGTCGCCTTCAGCCTCGGCCTGATCCTCCAGCGGCAGAAGGAGTGGCGCAAGGTCGCTGACTATTGGGCCAACTATCAGCGCGATTACGCCAAGACGGCGACGCCGGGCCAGCTCTTCCTCGCCCGGTACAACGAGTCGCAGGCGATTCACGAGCTGCGCAAGGACGACCCGAACCTCGCGGTCATCTATGCCGAGCTGGTGCGCCGCTTCGGCGCGCTGCCGGAGAGCGAGCGGCTCGCGCCGGTCGTCGACGCGGCGGCCCACGCGCGCTTTGCGCTGCTTGAGCCAGCCTTCAACGAGTTCATCGCCATCCACTTCAACTACACCAAGCAGGGCGACCTCGTTTACGTGCTGAAGGTGAAGAACACGAAGATGGCCAAGCTCACCGAGGCCTATACCGACGTGATCAAGTTCGGCAGCCCGCTCTATTCGGAGGCGGCGCTCTGCCGGCTCGGCGAGGCCTACGCGAACTTCAACCGCAAGCTGCTCGACGCGCCGATGCCGCGCGGCCTGACGCCGGACCAGGAGGACCTCTACCGCACGACGCTGGAGAACCAGGCGCTGCCGCTGGAGGACAAGGCGGTCGATGCCTTTGAGAAGGCGGTCGCGACGTCCTCGCGCACCGGCGTCTACTCCGATTGGACCCTGCGCTCGCAGGATCAGCTCAAGTCGTTCAAGCCGGACGCGTATGGCGATGTGAAGAAGCCGCAGCCGGTCGGGAGCGAGGCGCTGGTCTCGGTCACGCCGTCGGGGGTGATGGGTGCAGCAGCTCCGGCGGCGGCTCCGGCCGCGCCGGTCAAGCAGGGTGGCAGTGGAGGAGATGCGCCATGAAGTCGACGTTGCGCTTTGCGAAGCTCTTGGGGAGTGCCGCCCGCGGCGGTGCGGTGATCGCCTTTGCGACGGCGGTGGCCTGCGCGCCGGCGGAGGTGAAGCCGGTCGAGCAGCCCACGGCGGCGCCCGTGCGCGTGGAGGCTTCTCCGGAGGAGCTCTTCCGGCAGGCGCAGGACAAGCTGGCCTCGCGCGATTTCGCGGGTGCCCAGGCGGGCCTCGACGCGACGCTCGCGCGCGACCCGAACAACGTCGAGGCGCTCTTCGAGTCGGCCTGGATCGCGGAGCAGCAGCAGCAGTATCCGCACGCGATCGAGCTGTACCGGCGCACGCTTGGCGTCGCGCCCGAGCACCTCGGCGCGGCGCTGAACCTCGCGCGTCTCTACCGGCTGCGCGATGCGCTCGGCGACGCGGACCAGGTGATCCGCGCGGCGCTGCAGAAGCACGAGAACGAGCCCAAGCTGCTCAACGCGCTCGCGGGCATCCTGCGCCTCGAGAAGAAGCTCGACGAGGCGGAGTCGATGGTCCGCCGCGTGCTCTTGCACCACCCGAGCGACCCCGACGCGTACAAGAACCTCGCGCTGATCAACCTCGATCGCGGCAAGCCGCGGCTCGCGGAGACGGCGCTGATCAACGCGCGCAAGTACGACAAGGCCGACCCGGGCATCTCGAACAACCTCGGTGTGCTGGCGTGGAACCGCGGCGAGCTGGTGGTCGCGCGCGAGCGCTTCAACGAGGCGCTCAAGCTCGACGCGAGCTGCGCGGCGGCCTGGGCCAACCTGGGCGCGCTCGCGCTCAGCTACCGCGACTACGGGGTGGCGGCCGATGCGTACCTCAAGGCGACCACTCTCGACCCGGCCCGCTGGGACGAGGAGCTCGCCTACGCCTGGTCGCTCGAGGGGATGAAGAAGCCGGTCGAGGCGCAGGCGGCCTACGAGAAGGTGCTCTCGCTCAAGCCGGGCCAGGACGACGCGCTCTACGGCAAGGCGACCACGCTCAAGGCGCAGAATCGTCTGCCCGAGGCGATGGCGGCGTTCCAGTCGTACGTGCAGCTCCCCTCGGGGGCGCACACCAAGGACGCGCAGAACCAGGTCGCGCAGATCGACATGCGCCTGAAGAACCCGCCGCAGAAGGCGCCGCCGCCGGTCGAGAAGCACGAGAACAAGAGCGCGGGTTCGGACATCTCGCAGCTCGCGCTGCCGGCCGGCGCCGCTGGCGCTCCGACCGACGCGCCGCCCGCGGGCGTGCCTGCGCTCAACACGGATGACGCGACGGCGATCCCCCCGGCGGGCGTGCCCCCGGCAGCTCCGGCTCCGGCCGCGCCGGCCGCCGCCGCACCGGCGTCCGCGCCGGCTGCTGCTCCCGAGAAGCCGGCCCCCGGCGCCGAGCAGACCGCGCCGGCCGCCGTGCAGCAGCCGGCCCCCGCTGCGCCCGCGGCACCCGCCGAGGAGAAGCCGGCCGCCGCGGCCGCTGAGCCGACGAAGTGAAAAACGGTCTAGATCGAGACGGCCGGTCGAACGTCGATCGGCCGATGGTTGCAGCGCGGACGCTCGTATTAGCGTCGAGGATCAGCAGCAGGAGGTCGCCCATGAAGCGAATCGTGATCGCCGCAGCTCTCGCACTCGCCTTTGTCTCTCTCTCGGCGCAGGCCGCCGACAAAGCGCCGCCGGCGGGTGAGAAGCACGTCATTCAGGAAGCGGACAAGACCATCGTCCGCAAGCGCACGGTCATCGACTTCGGCGACGTCAGCGTCGAAGGCGAGCTCACCAAGCCGGAAGGCAGCTACCTCTTGAACCGCAACAAGACGCGGTTCCAGTCGCTGATCAAGCTGCGCGACAACTTCAATCCCGAGCTGCAGAAGTCCGCTGACAATTTGTAGTCCCCGCACCCGCGACGAAGAGGCCTTCCATGGCAAACGACAACAACCAGGGCAGGGGACGCGGTTCCAGGGCAGCGGCCGACGAGGTCACGCACCCGGGCGTTCCTTCGCCGATCGGCAACACCGCGCCGGCGCGCAACGACGACGCGACCGACCCGCGCTACCAGGTCGAGGGCGACGAGTCGACGCTGCCCGGCCCGATCGCGAACCTGGCCACCGCGGCCCGCGCGCCCCGGGCTGCTGCGCCGACCACCACGCGCAGCAGCAGCAAGCCCCAGTCGATGGCCTTGCGGGTTGCCGACGCGGCCGCCGCGCAGCTGCTGCTGTTCGATGACCTGCCCGCCGACGAGAAGCCTCGCCAGGACGACCGCGTGCTGCTGGTCGGCCTGGTCTGGGGCGACGAGACGCTGGTCGAGCTCGAGCAGATCGCCAAGGGCGGCCACCTCAAGGTCGGCGAGCTGTTCGCCCTGCCCTCGAGCAACCTGCCGAAGGACTTTCGCATCGTCAGCCACTCCGGCGACGACCTGGTCTTCTCGGTTCCGTCGGAGCTCAACACCGAGGTCCACCACACCGGCGGCAAGCAGGTCGACTCGCTCGAGGCGCTCTCGCGCGTGGGCAAGGCCCGCAGGGTCGACGCGCCGTTCAGCGGCTACGCGTACACCGTGCAGTCGGACGACCGCATCGTGGTGCAGATCGCGCCGCAGCTCACGCTGATCGCGCGCTACGTCCGCGCCGCTCGCGCCAAGGACAAGGGCCTCGTCGAGATGGTGGACATCTCGTTCACCACCACGCTGCTCATCGTGCTGCTCGCGCTCGGCCTGATCTGGCTCATCCTCAGCATCACGCCGCGCTTCGACGACATGCTCGGCGACGACCTCTCGCGCAACCAGAACCGCTTCACGCAGTACCAGGTGAAGCCGCCCGAGAAGGAGAAGAAGTTCAAGGAGCTCTCCGGCGCCAAGGAAGGCGCGAAGGCGAAGGGCGACGAGGGCAAGTTCGGCAAGAAGGAAGCGGTCAAGAAGGACGCGGACCCGAGCAAGAAGGGCGCGCCCGTCGTCGATCCGAACAAGAAGGAGAAGGACCGGCAGATGGTGATGAAGTCCGGTCTGCTCGCGGCGCTCTCCAAGCTCGGCGCGAGCCAGCAGGGCGCGACCAGCGACGTGCTCGGGCCGGGCGGGCTCGGCACCGGCATCAACAACGCGCTCGGCGGCGTCAAGGGCGGCGCGGGCCAGGGTGACGCGTTCGGCGCCGGCGGTCTCGGCTCGCGCGGCGGCGGCCAGGGCGGCGGCGGCTCGGCGATGGGCATCGGCGGCCTCGGCACCGGCGGCAACGGCCACGGCCGCGGCGGCAACGGCATCGACCTCGGCGGTCGCGGCAAGGACGAGACCGAGTTCATCCCGGGCAAGACCACCGTCGTCGGCGGCCTCTCGCGCGACGTGATCAACCGGATCATCCAGCGCCACTACAACGAGATCAAGTACTGCTACGAGAAGGAGCTCACCAAGGATCCGGGCCTCTACGGCAAGGTGGTGGTGCTCTTCGTCATCAGCGGCGACGGCCGGGTCGGCGACGCGCTGGTCCAGCAGACCACCATGTCGAGCGAGACGGTCGAGAGCTGCATGCTCAACCACGTCAAGCGCTGGGTCTTCCCGGCACCGACTGGCGGCGGCACGGTCCAGGTCACGTATCCCTACGTGTTCAAGGCGAGCGGCCAGTAGTTGGTGTCGCAACTGTTTGAGTAGCAACTGTCTGCAGCGCCCGGGAAGTAGAAGGCAACACGGTGTTCGTCAGCGAGGAGCGCACGATGCGGTTCGTGGCAGTGGCTTTGGTTCTGGGCGCGGTCGTCTCTCTGCCAGCGATGGCGGATGACAAGAGCGCGCCGCTCGTCGCTGGGCAGGCGCCGCAGGAGCCGATTCCGGCGAACGGCGTCGATCCGGCGCCTCGCCACGGCGTCTATGCCGAGGCGGGTCTGGGCGTGTTCACCACGCTGGGCGGCTCGGCCGGTCTCTCCAACGGGCAGCCGTTCCTCTCGATGGCGATCGGCGGCACGCTCGGCGACAACGCCACGCTCTTCGTCGCGCTCGGCATCGGCGCCGGGTCGTCGAACTGCTACGACGAGTCGTCGGCGGGCACCTGCCTCGCGGCCGACTCGTTCGAGGCGGCCTTCCTCGAGGCGGGCGCGTCGTACGGCGGCCACGTCGCGAGCCGCCTTCGCCTCTCCGGCAAGCTGGTGGCTGGCGTGACGCAGCTCGCGCCCAGCCCGGTCCACGACTCGACGGCCCCGGTCGCCTCCGACGTGCCGGGCAACCTGTTCGGGCCGCACGTGGGCCTCGGCATCACGCTCGACTACGACACGCACCTCGACCACTTCTCGGTCGGCCTCGACCTGACCGGGCGATACACCATCGCGTCGCGGCCCGACTCGGGCACGTTCGGCCTGATGTCGATCGCGTTCATGCCGCGCGTCCGCTACGTCTTCTAGTGCGCCGCTTCGGTCCGGTGGGGGCGCCGTGCTCGGACAGGTGCTCGGCGCACACCGGCTCGCCCGCTTGATTCAGTTCCGTCTGCGCAACTGCGCGCGGCTTCCCCCACCGGCCCCCTGCGGCTTACGACCGGTCAAATGCGGGCGAGTTGTGGCGCGCGACTAAACGCAGCAGTGCTCGCCGCGTGCCGTCGCGGCGGCGTTCAAGCTACTTCTCCTTGCCGCGCATCGCCTTGAACATCTGCTTCACGTTGTCGCGATCGTAGTCGGTCGCGTAGCTGAACTCGCCGCCGTTGCGCAGCCACTCGCCGCCGTCGACGGTCAGGCAGTCGCCGGTGACATAGCCGGCGCCGTCGGAGAGCAGGTAGACCGCGGCGTCGGCGATCTCGAGCTGCGTGCCGAAGCGCTTGAGCGGGACGCGGTTCTTCGCCATCTCGAGCAGGTCCTCCGAGGGCAACAGGCGTGAGAAGGCGCCGTCGGTGGGCACCGGCCCGGGCGCGATGGCGTTGACGCGGATGCCGTAGCAGGCCCACTCGACGGCGAGCGAGCGGGTCATCGCCAGCACGCCGGCCTTCGCGCAGGCGGACGGCAGCACGAAGGCCGAGCCGGTCCAGGCGTAGGTGGTGACGATGTTGACCATCGCGCCGCCCTGGCCTTGCGCGATGAGCTTCTTGCCGAACGCCGAGGTGCAGTTGAACGTCCCGTTGAGGACGATGTCGATCACGGTCTTGAACGCGTTCGACGAGAGGTCCTCCGCGGCGGCGAGGAAGTTTCCGGCGGCGTTGTTGACCAGGCCGTCGACGCGCCCGAGCTTCTGCACCACCTCGTCGGCGACCGCGCCCACCGCGGCCGCGTCGCGCACGTCGCAGGCGAAGGGCGTCGCGCGCCCGCCCGCGGCGGCGATCTCGCTGGCGACCTTCTCCAGCTTCTCCAGCGTGCGGCCGAGCAACACCGGGTGCGCGCCCAGCTCGGCGAAGCGGCGGGCCATCGCCGCGCCCAGGCCCGAGCCGCCGCCGGTGATGACCAGGACCCGATCCTTGAGGAGATTGTTTGCGTACATGTCGCGCTCCGTTGGCGCGCGCGAGCGCGCCGCAAAAGGGGAGCGCACTATAGTGCCAGCGCGCCGCGCCGCCCTCCCGCGACGACCAGGGGATGCTTGCGATGCCCATGATTGCGATGCCACTGATCGTCCTGCAGCTCGCCGCGTCGCTGCTCGCCGCGCCGGCCGTCGCGCGCAAACCCGCGCCGGGCGCGGCCGCCGCGCGCGGGCAGCTGGTCGTCTTCATCTCGATCGATCAGCTCCGTTACCAAGATGTGATGCTGCTCTCGCGCGAGTTCGGCCCCGCCGGGTTCGCCGGGCTGGGGCAGCCGGGCCAGCTGCGCTACGACACCGTGGTCACCGAGACGGCGGCCGACCACGCGACGCTCTCGACGGGGAGCTGGCCGGAGCTGCACGGCGTCGTCGCCAACAAGTGGCTCGAGGACGGCAAGGCGCGCCAGTCGATCGACGACGCGCGCTGCCCGCTGTGGGGCAAGCCGGGTGACGGGCGCTCGTCCGCGGCGCTGCGCGCGCCCACCATCGGCGACGCGCTCAAGGTCGGCACCGCCGGACGCGCGCGCGTCGTCTCGGTGGGCAACAAGGATCGCGTGGCGCTGCTGCTGGCCGGGCCGTCGGCCGATCTCGCGCTCTTCTGGGACGACAAGTCGGGCGGGTTCGTCTCCACCCAGTGCTACGCGAGCGGGCCGCCGCCGTGGGTCGACGCGCTCAACGCGGCCCACCCGCTGTCGTCGTTCCGCGACTACGTCTGGACGCCGTCGCGGCCGCTCGAGCAGCTGGGCCGCTATGCCGATCTCGACGCGCCCGACGTGCTGCCGCTCAACGGCATCGGGCCGCGCTTCCCGCACCCGGTGGGCCAGGGCGAGGTCTCGCCGCGGCTCGCGATCGCGCTGCGCCAGACGCCGGCGGCGACCACGCTCGCGCTCGCGGCGGCGCTCGCGGCGGCCGAGTCGCTCGCCCTCGGCGATCAAGGCCAGAGCGATCTGCTGCTCCTCGGCATCGCCTCGGTCGACGGCGTCGGCCACCAGTTCGGCGCGCACGCGCCCGAGCGCATCGACACGATCTTGCGCCTCCACGACGAGCTCTCGGGGTTTGTCTCCTGGCTGCGCGCGCGCTACGGCGAGCGCGTCGCCATCGTGCTCTCCGCCGACCACGGCATAACGCCCATCGCCGCCGAGCTGCGGAAGCTGCACCTCGATGTGCACGCGCTCGACCGCGAGCCGATGACCGGGCGCCTCGAGCGCGCGCTCACCGAGAAGCTGGGCCCGCTCGCCGGCGGCTACGTCGAGCTGTTCGAGCCGCCGCAGCTCTGGCTGCGCCGCACGCCGGGCGAGGCCGACCACCAGATCCACCTCGCCGCCGAGGCGCTTCGCGGTGAGCCCGATCTGTGGCGCGTGGTCGAGACGGCGCGGCTGTCTGCTTCGGACGTCGAGCTGGCGGCGGCCCCTTCGTTCGTGCGCCACGCGATCTACCCGGGCCGCTCGAGCGACCTGCTGCTCATCGCGCGCCCCTTGTCGATCGTGAAGAAGGGCGCGGACGGGGCGGATCACGGCTCGCCCTGGAACGACGACGCGCTGGTGCCGCTCTTCATCAGCGCGCCCGGCTGGTCGATGCGCCCGCAGTACCGCGGCGGCACCGTGCTGGCGACGCAGGTGGCGCCGACGCTGGCGCAGCTGCTCTCGATCGCGCCGCCGAGCGCGGCGATGGAGCAGCCGCTCTTGATGCGCGAGCCGTAGCACCCGGGACGCGCAGGCCCGCGCGGCGCGTCTCTCCTCCGCGCTCGCGGCGCGGGTGCGATCGGCCTTCGATAGACCGCCTGCCGGCGTGGCGTGTGGAAGATCGAGACGCGATCCAGCGCCCGCATTCGTTGCGTGCACGAGATCGAAAGGCGATCCAGCGTCCGCATCCGCTGCGCGCGCCAGTTCTAGATGCGATCTGCCATCCACAGTCGCTGCGTTCGAGAGTCCGAGACGCGAACTGTCGCCCGCATTCGTCGCGGGCAGCCGGTGGAGACGCGAGCCACCGCCCAAGTCCGCTGCGCGTGCGAGTTCGAAGAGCGATCGCGCGCTCGCCCGGGTGACGCCTCCTCGAACGTCCCGCGCACCAGCGCGCGCGCCGCGCGGGGTCCGGAAAGTCTCGAGCCGCGGGCCTCTCCCTCTCGCGAGGGGAGACGCCGCGGCTCGAGGTGCTTCGCCCCAGACGGCGGGGCGGCTCGTTGAGCTGGCTCAACGAGGGGAACCGCGGAGGTCCCCGGCTAGATCAGGCCGTCGGCCCGCTTGCGCTCGCGGTCGAGGCGGTAGCGATCGCCCGCGGGGAGGATCTTCTTGCGCAGGCGCACGCTCTTGGGCGTGACCTCGACCAGCTCGTCCTCGTTGATCCACTCGAGCGCCTTCTCGAGCGACATGTCGCGCGGCGGGACCAGGACCACGTTCTCGTCCTTGTTCACCGTGCGGATGTTGGTCAGCTTCTTCGCGCGGCAGACGTTGACGTCCAGGTCGGTCGGGTGCGCGTTCTCGCCGCAGATCATCCCCTCGTAGACGGGGACGCCCGCGCCGACGAACAGCTCGCCGCGCTCCTGGAGGTCGAACAGGCCGTAGGCCACGGTCTCGCCCTCGCGGTCCGAGACGATGGCGCCGTTGGAGCGCTTGCCGATCTTCCCCTGCCACGGCTCGTAGCCATCGTTCTGCGACGACATGATCCCTTCGCCGCGGGTGATGGTGAGGAACTCGTTGCGGAAGCCGACCAGGCCGCGCGCGGGGACGCGGAAGTTGAGGCGCACGCGGTCGGAGCCGATGTTCTGCATCTCCGTCATGCGGCCTTTGCGCGGGCCCATGCGCTCGGTGACCGCGCCGACCGCGGTCTGCGGCACGTCGCAGACCATCAGCTCCATCGGCTCGTAGGTCTGGCCGTCGACCTCTTTGGTGAGCGGCACCGGGTTCGACGCCGTCAGCTCGTAGCCTTCGCGGCGCATCGTCTCGATGATGACCGCGAGCTGCAGTTCGCCGCGGCCGATCACGCGGAACGCGTCCGGCGTGTCGGTGTCGAAGACGCGGATGGAGACGTTGCGGAACTGCTCGCGGTGGAGGCGCTCGCGCAGGTTGCGGCTGGTGACGTACTTGCCTTCGCGGCCGGCGAAGGGGCCGTCGTTGACCTTGAAGATCATCGACATGGTCGGCTCATCGACGTGGATGCGCTCGATGGCGACCGGCTTCTCCGGGTCGGCGATGGTGTCGCCGATGGAGACCTCTTCGATGCCGGCGAGCGAGATGATCTCGCCCGGGCCGGCCTCCTGGATCTCGACGCGCTTGAGGCCATCGAAGGCGAAGATCTTGGTGACCTTGCCGCGCGGCGTGCTGCCGTCTTCGCGGCAGATGACGACCGACTGGCCGACCTTGACCGAGCCCGAGGTGAGCCGGCCGATGGCGAGGCGTCCCACGTAGTCGTCGTAGTCGGTGTTGGCGACGAGCATCTGCAGCGCGGGCGCGGCCGGCTTCTCCGCCGTCGCCGGCTTCATGATCTCCGCGGCCTTGGGCGGCGGGATGATCTCGAGGATGGCGTCGAGCAGCGGGACCAGCGTGCGCGCGCGCGAGCCGGGGGCCTCGCCGTCGTGGGGCCTGGCGCCGGGCGCGGCGGCCTGGCCGACCGGGAGGTCGTCGAAGTCCGACAGGCGCGTCGAGGCGCGGCCGGCGCGGGCGACGCAGTAGACGACCGGGAACTCGATCTGGTGCTCGTTGGCGCCCATGTCGATGAAGAGCGCGTAGATCGCGTCGAGCACTTCGGCCGGGCGCGCGTCCTGGCGGTCGACCTTGTTGACCACGACCACCGCGGGCAGGCCGAGCGCGAGCGCCTTGCCGAGCACGAAGCGGGTCTGCGGGAGCGGGCCTTCGGCCGCGTCGACCAGCAGGAGCACGCCGTCGACCAGGCGGAGGCCGCGCTCGACCTCGCCGCCGAAGTCCGCGTGGCCGGGCGTGTCGACGATGTTGATCTTCACGCCGCGGTAGGTGACGGCGGTGTTCTTCGCCAGGATGGTGATGCCCTTCTCGCGCTCGAGATCGTTCGAGTCCATCGCGCGGTCGGTGAACGTCTCGTTCGCGCGGTGGATGCCGGTCTGGCGGAGGAGGAAGTCGACCAGCGTGGTCTTGCCGTGGTCGACGTGGGCGATGATGGCGATGTTGCGGAGCTGCTCGCGGGGAATCATTGTTCTCTTTCCGGCTGGTTTCTGCGGGAACTTCCTCTAAAGGCGGCGGCTCATATCCCGAACTGCGGCGCGGGCGCAATCAGCGCAATCAGCGCAAGCGGCTTTTGACCGATCAAGGTGGGCGAGCGTGGAATGGCTCAAAAAAGAGAGCGGCGGGCCCCTCCGCGAAGGAGAGAGCCCGCCGCCTTGAAGGTGCTGCGCGAGGGGTTGTGCGACTACTTCTGGTGCGCGTGCAGACGGATCGACGTGCGCGGGCCCACGTGCGCGGGCGGCGTGCGCGAGCTCGGGGTGGTGACCGTGGCCGAGAAGCTCGCCGCGGCGATGCTCGAGTCGCAGCCGTCGCCCACCGGCGTCGAGGTGAAGCTGTTCTGATCGATGGTCACGTGGTCGAAGGTGACGTTCGAGATCGAGCCGCTCAGCGTGGGCTGGAGCGAATCGATGGTCACCGTTCCACCGGTCGCCAGATAGGTGTCGGTCGGCTGGCCCGAGTTCGGGTCGGTGTCGGTCATGACCAGCACGCAGAGGCCGCAGCTCGAGTACTGGAGATCCGCGCCGCTCAGCGTGTACGTGCCGGCGTCGATGCCGTTCGCGAAGACGCCGGAGCCCGCGTAGAGCTCGATGTCGAGGTAGTCGAACTCGGGATCGTTGTTCAGCTGGGCGTCATACTCGTACTCGGCCGGATCTCCCGCGTCGTCCGGGCCGGTGTACGTAGCCGTCGGCGGCGCGCCGCCGTCGGTGATGATGCCCGCGTAGGTCGCGCTCGCGGTGCAGGTGCCGCCGTCGGCGAGCGTCTGGCCAGGGGGCTGGGTCGGGCCGGCATCCGAGCCGCCCGAGCCGCCGCCCGCGCCGCCGCCGGAGCCGCCCGCCGTGCCGCCGGCCGAGCCGCCCGCCGCCCCTCCGCCGGTGCCTCCCGCTGCGCCGCCAGCCGTTCCACCGCCTGCGCCGCCGGCGGTCCCGCCCCCGGACCCACCCGCGGAACCTCCGCCGCTGCCGCCACCGCCGCCAGTGTTCGAGCCGCTACCGCAGGCGGCTGCAACCGAGAGACAGAGCGCGGCGACGACCAAGGCAATTCCAAACTGCGACCGATTCATGTGTGGGCTCCACGAGAGAGATTGAACAGCAGACGTCTGCGGTACTGTAGGCCCCGAGTCGGACGAACCTTCGCCTCGGCAATCAAAGCGCAATGCAATCGCAGCAGGAGAAACATGCTTTGATGAACGGCGCACCCCGGGCGCTGCCAGCTCGAGCGAGATGAGGCGACGATGGAGACGCAGACAGCGGCACCGGCGCGGCTTCCGGTTCTTTTCCTCGGCCACGGCTCGCCGATGAACGCCATCGAGGACAACCGCTGGAGCCGCGCCTTCCGCGCGCTCGGCCCCGCGCTGCCGCGCCCGCGCGCGATCCTCGCCATCTCCGCGCACTGGTTCATCGCGGAGACAGCGCTCACCGACGACGCGCGGCCGCGCACCATCCACGACTTCGGCGGCTTCCCGCCCGCGCTCTACCAGGTGAGCTATCCGGCGCCGGGAGATCGCAAGCTCGCGCGCCGCGTGGCCGAGATGCTCGGGCCCGGCGCGCAGCTGCTCACCGACTGGGGCCTGGACCACGGGACCTGGTCGGTGCTCTGCCACCTGCGCCCCGGCGCGGATGTGCCGGTGGTGCAGCTGTCGATCGACGCGCACAAGAGCCCGGCCGAGCACCTCGCGCTCGCGCGGCAGCTGGCGCCGCTGCGCGACGAGGGCGTGCTCATCCTCGGCAGCGGCAACATCACGCACAACCTGCGCCACGCGCTGACCGCGATGCACCGGGGCGACACCAGCACCCCCGACTGGGCCGAGCGGTTCGATGCCTCGCTCGTCCGCGCCGTCGAGCAGCGCGACGACGCGTTCTTCCTCAAAGCGCTCAGCTCCCCCGACGGCCGCGTCTCGCACCCGACGCCCGATCACTATCTGCCGATCGTCTACGCCTACGGCGCGACCGACGCGCGCGACACCGCGACCTTCCCGATCGAGGGCTTCGATCTCGGTTCGCTCTCGATGCGCTCCGTCGTGTGGACCCCGAAGTCCTAAAGGCGCCTCGTTCGCACCCAAAGATCGGCGCAGCATCCACTCTCTGCGTCAGGGCAGATGCCTGTCCGGGCACGGCCGCTCCCACCGGCCCCCGCGGCGCACTAGTCCGCGCCCATCTGCCAGGTGTCGACGAGCTTCTCCCAGAGGTTGCTCGCGATGATCGCGCAGTAGAAGAGCGCGCAGGCCTGGACGACGCCGAGCAGCGCCTGGCCCCAGCGGGCGGCGCCGCGCGGAGGTCGGGCGCGCAGCCAGGCGCCGTTCACCCAGAGCAGCGCGATGGCCCCCGGCGCCAGCACCACCACCGCGAACCCTTCGGCCGGCTCGAGCGAGAGGGAGGCGAGCAGGATCACCAGCAGCGCCGGCAGCGGATAGGCCAGCTCCTTGGGCATCGGCCAGAGCGCGCGCGGGCCCATGCGGACCAGCCGCGCGAGCGCGATGAGCAGCAGCCCGCCGAGCGCGACCAGCAGCGCGTAGAAGCGGGCCCGCTTGCTGCGCGCCTCGTCGCCCGCGCTCTTGCCCACGTATTTCCAGAACGGCGCGGGCAGCTGCGCGAGGCGATCGTAGGTCGCGATGGCGCGCGAGTAGCGGTGCGCCTCGACGTCGAGATCGGCCAGCTGCTTGTCGGCGGTGTTGGCCCAGTCGGTGCCGGCGCCGTCGCGGCGCGCCCGCTCCAGGAGCGGCCGGGCGCGCTCGCCTTGGCCGTCGGAGCGATCGAGCACCGACACCCAGAGCAGCCCGCGGGCCACCTGCGGGTCGGCCGGGTGCGCGTCGATCCAGCGCAGCATCCGCTCGCGCGCCTGCGCGTGGTTCTGCTGCGTCGTCGCCGAGACGATCGAGTCGAACGAATCGCCCGCGTCCTGCGCGTGGACCGGCCAGGCCCACGCGGCGGCCACGAGCAGGGCGCCCACCGCAGCTGCGCTCTTGCCGTGCACTACGGGATCGTAAAGGTGTTCACCGCGGCGGCGGTATCGGAATCGTAGTTCTTGATCTGCCAGCCGCCGGTGACGCGCTCGACGGTGGTGAAGCCGTACGTGCCGGTGAAGCTCGCGGTAAGCGGCGCGCCGCCGTTGCCGACCACCACTTCCTTGGAGCTCGCCGAGCCGGTGAACTCGTGCGTGTGCCCGACCAGCGAGAGATCGTACGGCGCTTTTGCCATCGCTGCCTCCGCCGCCGTCACGCAGGGCGCGGTGTTGGCCGCGGCCGGCTCGTGGCGGACCAGGATGGTGTACGTCGTCGAGGTCGCCAGCGTCGTGGTCAGCCAGCTCGCCTGCGTCGAGTCCCAAGCGTTGCACGCGACCACGACGAGCTTGGCCGTCCAGCTCGAATCGGTCGCCGTGATCGGGATCGAATAGTAGGGCAGGCTCTTGTTGATGGGCGCCAGGATGGTGCTCATGAACGCCTGGTTGTTCTGCGTCTGGTTCACCGTGCAGTTGTCGGCGGTATATCCGTCGCACTCGTGATTTCCCATCGCGGGGAAGAGCACGCCCGAATAGTTCGCCTTGGCCGCCATATAGAGAGCCGCCTGCGGCGAGGCGGTATTGGTGGTGGTATTCGCGTACATATAGTCGCCCGTCGCGGTGACGAACTGCGGGCGCGGATTCAAGCCGTTCATCACGGTGAAGATCTTCCCGATGATCGCCGAGGGATAGGTCGAGGTTTGATCGATGTCGGCCGGGCGCGAGTCGCCGACGACCGCGAAATAGAGGTGATCGACCGAGCCGCCGGTCGGCCCGATTCCGCCACCGGACCCACCACCGCTGCCGCCGCCCGAGCCACCGCCGCTGCCGCCGCCCGAGCCGCCCGCGCTGCCGCCGCCCGAGCCTCCCGCGTGTCCGCCGCCGGAGCCGCCTGCGCTGCCGCCGCCCGAGCCGCCCGCGTGTCCGCCGCCGGAGCCGCCCGCGCTGCCTCCGCCCGAGCCGCCTGCGCTGCCGCCG